>Ga0196977_1000152_pt1 | contig 44796 bp, 32 predicted proteins | sample S3v_1013CmetaG_FD_148634 | JGI IMG/M metagenome (GOLD analysis project Ga0196977, IMG submission 148634) | Soil microbial communities from Anza Borrego desert, Southern California, United States - S3+v_10-13C | ecosystem: Environmental > Terrestrial > Soil > Desert | place: USA: California... | reverse complement strand
TCATCACCGCCGCGCCGCGCGACATTTGACGGTGGAAGCGATAACGCCAGAAGAGGCGCACGCGGCGCACCGCCGGCGCGATTCCGGCGGCAAGCGCCGCGGCGATGAAGACGAGCAACAACACGTGCCGCGCGTACCAGCACAGCGCAGCGACCGCGATGGCGGCGCCGAGGATCAGGACTTTCTTCGTGAAGAGCTCGAGCTCGTTGCGCGGCGTACGGTCGAGACGTCGTGGCTCGCTCGTTCGGCGTTCACTCGGATGTGGATAAAGGGCCACCGTCGCTTACCCCAGGAACCGCTGAATGGCGGCCTCGATCTGCCCCCGCGGCACCGCCCCCACAACCCTTCCCGCCTCGGCACCATCACGGAAGAAGACCAGCAGCGGAATGCCCTGCACGCCGAATTGCGCCGCAGTCCGCGGGTTCTCGTCGACGTTGAGCTTCGCGAACGTGACGTCGCTGCGCTCGGCGGCGAGCTCGTCGAGGATCGGAGCGATCATCCGGCACGGCCCGCACCATGCGGCCCAGAAATCAACGACGAAGTTGCCATTGCGGATCGTGCTGGCGAAGTTCGCGTCGGTGACCTTGATCGGCTGGCCGCCCTGCGCCGCGCCGCTCTCCAGTGCTGTCTTGCACTTCCCGCAGACCGCCGTCTGCCCGCTGCCGACGGCGGGTACGCGATTGGCCTGTCCGCAGTTCGGACAGCGGAGGATCTGACCGTCCATGCCCGCCCCTTCTGCGAAATGTGAGCCGAACGCGTCAGCCGCGATCGGTTTTCGTAACGAAGAGGCCGTAACTGACAGCGCTGAGCAGCAGAAATGAGCCTACCGCTGCCCAATGAAGACTGGTGTAGGCGGCGAAATGCGCCCCCTTCGGCGTATCCCGGAGATAGTGAATCGTCGTGTAACTGTACGGCCACCATGTCGCGAAGTTCGACGACACCGCGGCCAGCGCGCCGACCCAGGCCATGAATCCGACTCCGATCGGAACGAGAACGTTGTTCGAGCGCAGCGCCATGAGGTACTGCGCGGCAACGATCGGCAACGCGGCGGCGAAATACAGCGCGTTTTCTCTCAGTAAAGGCAGTGAGAAGAAGCTGCCTTTCGGGTGAGGAACACCCGGCACGAGCAGCGACGGCAACATTGCCGATACGTAAATGCCGGCGTTGAACAGCAGGAGAAACTGCACCAGCATCACCACAATCACGGCGAGCTTCGACAGGAAAATCACCGCCGTGCTCACCGGCAGCGTGTGCACCTGCTTCCAGGCGTTGCTCCTGAACTCGATCTGCGTGATCAGGCTCGTCGCCAGCATGGCTCCGAGCGGCAGGAAGAACACCGCCATCGACTCCCATGACGCGCGCCACAACTTCGGCCAGAACGAGTCCGCGGCGTAAATCGCAGGCAGACCTTTGTAATGAATCAAGCGAACGACGGCGACGATCGCCGGCGTAAAGAGACTGCCCGCAATGACGAGCGCCGATGCGGAGCTGCGTTTCCGCTTGAGCCATTCGGCGTGGAAGGCGTGGAGCAATATCATTCGCTCACCAGGTTCAGAAACATCGACTCGAGGTCGTGGCGGACGGTGCGGATCTCATAAACATCGAGATTACGCATCGTCAGTCGTCTGTTGAGCGCCGCAATGCGCTCTCCCGTTAATGCAGGCAGGACGATCTCCCCTTCGTCCAGGCGTGCCTCGATGCCGTGTTGTGTGATGGTCTGTAATGCGGCCGCGTTGTCGCTCGTGGAAACGCGCACGGACAGCACTTGCTGGCGATGCCGCCGCAACTTCTCGATCGTTCCCTGAAACAGCAACTCCCCTCGGCCGAGGATTCCGACATGCGTGGCGATCTTCTCGATCTCCGTCAGCAGATGGCTGGAGACGAGAATCGTGCAGCCATGCCCGCGATTGAGCTCGATCAGCAAGTTGCGGATCTCGATGATCCCGTTCGGATCGAGTCCGTTCGTCGGCTCGTCCAGGATCAGCAGTGACGGACGATGCAGCAGCGCGGCCGCGATGCCGAGGCGCTGTCGCATGCCGAGCGAAAACTGCTTCGCGCGTTTGCGGCCGGTATCGCCGAGGCCGACCAGCTCGAGCACTTCCTGAATGCGCGATTCAGGGCACCGATGGATGAGTTGCAGCACCCGCAGGTTCTCGGCAGCGGTGAGGTGATCATAGAGCGACGGACTCTCGATCATCGAGCCGACGTTTTTGAGAATCCCGATGCGGTGACGATCGAAACGCTTGCCGAAGATCGAGACCTCGCCGCGCTGCGGCTTGAGCAGGCCGAGGATGAGGCGGAGCGTGGTGGTCTTGCCCGCGCCGTTCGGTCCGAGGAAGCCGTAGATGCTGCCGGCGGGGACCTGCATGCTCACGCCGCCGAGCACGTCGTGATGGCCGAAGCGGTGGTGGATGTTGGCGGTTTCGACGATCATCGACTTTAAGTGAGACTTAAACTAACATCACGCCATAAAGTGGTCAACGAGAAAACAGACGTCCGATTGCACAGCGCGCGGATGCGCCGCTTGGTCAGCTTCCTGTGGGCGGTCTGCGCGGTGCTCGTGGTGCTGGAGCGATTCAGCGCCGCGACCATCGAAGCATTCCGCAGCGGGTTTGCGGACGGGGCGTTGCGCGCGCTCGCGTGTCAGGCAGCCGCCGCGATCCCCGAAGGGTTGTATCTGCTGGCGTTGTGGTGGGTGCGCGACGCGCTCGCGGCGTTCTCGCGGGGTGAGCTCTTCGCGACGCCGATGACGCGCATGCTCGATCGCGTGGGAGTGCTCCTCGCCTGCGGCGCGGCCGTGCGCATCCTGGTCGTGCCGGGCGTTTGCCGTTTGCTCGGATTCGACGCCGGATACTGGATCGCGTTCGACGCCGCCAGTCTCGTCCTGGCCGCGCTCGGTCTGTCACTCAAGGCGATCGCGGGCGTCCTGCGTCACGCCGCCGCGATCCAATCCGAGCTCGACGAGATCTTCTGATGCCGATCGTGATCACCATGGACGCCGTCCTCGCCCGCCGAAAGTTACGAGCGAAAGAAGTGGCGGAGACGATCGGCGTGAGCGAAACGCATTTGTCCTTGTTCCGCTCCGGCAAAGTGCGCGGCATCCGTTTCTCGACCCTCGCGAAGTTGTGCGCCGCGCTCGATTGCCAGCCGGGCGATTTGCTCGCGTATCGGGAGGGGACGGAGGACGATGAAGAGTCTTAGCGTCGTGGAGTCGGCGGCGCGGTGGTTTCTGCAACTCCGTCGCGCGCCGCGCGTATCTGGCTGCGTCGTCCAATTCGCTGTGAAGCGAGGCTCGATGTTCATTCGTCGGTTGATCGTTCTTGGTCTGTTGCTGTCGTCCGCCTGCGCCCATCGCTCCAGTGCATTCCGTGACCTCGACGCGGCGATCGAGAAGGAGCTCGCCAATGCGATCCCTTCGATCGCCGTAGCCGTCGCCAGAAATGGTTCGATCGTTCACCAAGCCGCGTTCGGATTCGCAGACGCTGAAGCGAGTCGACGAGCCACGGTGAGCACGCCGTATCCCCTCGCGTCGGTGACGAAGCCCCTCGTCGCCACCGGAATGATGGTGCTCGCCGAGCGCAAACGCGTCGATCTCGATTTGCCGGCGCACCAATATGCGGGCGGCCGGGTTCAGCCGACAGAACGTTACACGCTCCGCCAGCTCCTCAACCACACCGCTGGATTGCCGACGTACGCGACGATCCGCTGGAGCGGCGAAGCTTCACCATCGCACGACGCTGCGACGATGTTCCACCGTTACGGATTCGCCGCGCATCCACCGGGCACGGTCTCCGAGTACTCGAACATCGGATATGGCCTGGTCGGCCACATCATCGCGGAACAGAGCGGTCAGAGCCTGGCGACGTTCCTCGAACGCGAGGTCTTCCGTCCGCTGGGAATGCGCAACACGATGATGCTCGAGTCGGCCGCAGTTCCGCCGGGGGTGGCACGCAAATATGACGCGTCCGGGAAGGCGTTGCCGGAGACCTTCAACGACACTCCGGGTGCCGGCAACATCTACGCGAGCGTGCACGACCTCGTTCGCTTTGGAATGTTTCATCTCGACGATCGCCCCTCGCGCGTTCTCAGTCGCGCGGCGAAGGAGGCGATGCGCAGCTACGTCGAGCCTGGCGCGCTCTATCCGTATTACGACTCGTCGCGCTATGGGCTCGGTTGGTACTTCCGCACGACGGCGAACGGCACTCGCGTCGTATGGCATGAAGGAGGGATGCCGGGTGCGAGCTCGATCCTTGTGCTGCTGCCCGATCAGAAGATCGTCGCCGCGGTCCTCATCAACGCGAACGATCGGAACGACGTCGCGCAGTCGATCGCGAACCGCCTCATCGCCAGCGTCGAGCCTGCGATGCAGCCGCTGACGTTCGTCCCGACCGACGGCTTCGTCGCCTACGACGCACAACCGGCGTATCTCGGACGATGGGAAGGCGCGCTCACCGTCGATGGCCGTGCGTTGCGCTGCACGATGACCTTCGATGCGGGCGGAAAGGTCACCGTCGCGTTTCCCGATCGCGCTGCGGATGACTTCCTGCCGCGCCACTCCACCTTCAACGCGCTGGTGAACGGTGACCTGCTCCTCGGCACAATTGCCGGCACACTCCCGGGCAGCGACATCGCGCAGAAGCCGGGCGGATATGTGCTGTTGCGGCTCGTGCGGCGCGGCGATCAACTCTCCGGAACGATGATCGCGTACGCGTCACCGGAAGGTTTGCGTCACCTATATCCGTTTGCGGTGTCCTTGCGGCGCGTTCACGCCGCGAGGTAGCCGCACACGCACTCCTCAATAGTCCCACCACTCTGGCATAATACTTGACATGTAAACTATTACGTCCTATATTGCGCGCATGCGCCGCTCGATCACCGACGAGATCAAACAAACGCGGCCGTTCCGTTCAAAATCGCAGGAAGCGACGATCGCGCTGATGCGCACCGCTCACCTGCTGCGGCGGCAGGCGGACGCACTCGTTTCGACCGAGGGGATCACGCTGCAGCAGTTCAATGTGCTGCGCATTCTGCGCGGCGCGCGCGGGCCACTGCCGACGATGGAGATCTCGACGCGGATGATCGAGCCGGCGTGCGGGATTACGCGCCTGATTGCAACGCTCGAAGAGCGCGAGCTCGTCAAGCGCGAACAGTGGGCGGGCGATCGTCGCCAGGTGCTCTGCCAGATCACACCTTCCGGTTTACGCCTGCTCGAGCGGCTCGACGATCGCGTGAACGTCCTCGACGATCGAACCACCGGCAACATCCCGCCCGACAAGGTCGACATCCTGCTCGAGATTCTTTCCGACATCCGCGAACGCGCGGAGAAAAACATGCCCGAGGAATAGCGCTTTCATTCACTCGATACTTCACGTGTCAACTAACCAGGAGAATCCAATGTCATCCCTCTGCGTCGACCGCTATGACCACCTTCCCTCCGCAACCGCCCCGCGCATCGTCCGTGCGTTGCTCGCCACCGACAACAACGCACTGCTCACCACCCTCCGCCTCACCCTCGGCGTGGTGATGCTGCCGCACGGCCTGCAGAAGACCGTAGGCTGGTTCGGCGGCTATGGCTTCGAGGGCACGATGAACGGCTTCGCCGGCCTGGGCATCCCGGCCGTGCTTGCGTTCCTCGCCATCTTCGCGGAGAGCGCCGGCGCGATTGCACTGATCACCGGCATCACCACGCGCATCGCCGCATTCGGCGTCGGCGTCACACTCACCGTCGCGGCGACGATGCACAAAGCGAACGGGTTCTTCATGAACTGGAGCGGCCAGCAGAAGGGCGAAGGCGTCGAGTTCCACATCCTCGCCGTGGCCATCGCCGTCGTGCTCATGATCGGCGGCGCCGGACGCTTCTCGATCGACCGCGCGATCACGAAGTGACGGTGTCAGCGCCGCGAGGCGGCGGATGCTCGCCTCGTGGGACGTGCCTTTGGCGCTATCGTGATCCGGGTCCATCACTCCGAGAGTTTCCGCGTCGCCTTCGGAGATTCGCTGCCCATCGCATGAGCGCTCTTGTTGCCGATCGCCTTTCCGGCGGTGCCCGAGCCGCTGCGCGGCGGCCAACACACCACCGCTCGCTGCGCATCCTTCTGGCCGAGGATGAGGCGATCAATCCCATCATCGCCATCACCGCTCATGCGCTCGCGGGCGATCGCGAGCGCTGTCTTGCGGCAGGGATGAACGACTCCTTGAGCAAACCATTGAGCCTGCCCCTCCTTGCATCCGAGCCGGCCCCGCTCAGGCGCGCCCCGTTGCGTTCCACGCTCCCCCTCGTGAGCCGCACAAGAGCTCACAATCCCATGCGCCGCATGAGATCCGCGTAGCGTGGGTCACTGCGCAACGGCTCGAATGCCGGGCCCACCGCCACCCAGCGCAGGAGATAGAGGCGGTCGCGGTAAGCGCGCTCGAGCCAGTAGAAGGCGCGGTCGTGGTCTCCCAACGCCGTCCACGCGACCGCGAGATTGTGCGAGGGAGCAGGCGCGCGCTCGCCAAACTTCTCGATGTCGCGGACGATTGCCAGTGCCTCTTCGCGGCGGCCGGCCTTCGCCAGCGCGAATGCCTTGAGCGCGAGGAGTTGCGAGGAGTTACCGCGGCCCGTGAGCGCCTTATCGAACGTGGCAACTGCGGCCTCCGGGTTTTTGGCGTTGACCTGAATCAAGCCGATGTGCAGCAGGGCCGGGACCAGATTGGGATGCAGACGCAACGTCTCTTCCAAATGCGCAATCGCTTCCGCGTCGCGGCCCGTGTTCTCGAGCACGATGCCGCGGCCCACCCCCCACAGCGGCGAGAGCGGATCGATCTCCAACGCGCGACGGGAGTGCTCGAGCGCGTCGTCGAACCTGCGGCGGAAGAGCTGGAGCATCGCGAACTGCCCATGCGCGACGTCGGAATTCGGATTGAGCTCGAGCGCGCGGCGATATTCGCGTTCGGCGCCCGACCAGTTCCAGTCGTGATCGCCGTAAACCTGCGCCAGTGCTGCATGCCCTTCGGCGGACTCCGGGTCGAGCACGACGGCCTTCATCGCGGCGCCGCGCGCCTGCTCGAACATTTCGCGAGGCGGAGCGTTCCCGAAGCGCCCGCGTTGCAGCCACGACTCGGCGATGCCCGCCCACGCCGCGGCGAAGCGCGGATCCCGCTCGATCGCCCGCCGGAAGAACTCCTCGGCGCGCTTCGGCTCCGGAAAAAGCCAGTATCGCCCCTTCAGATACAGCTCATACGCCTGGAGATCGGATGTCACCTTTCGCGTCGGCTGTGTCCCCGCACCATCCGTCAGTGCGCGCGCGACGCGCTCCGCGACGAGATCCTGGACCGCGAAGAGATCATCCTCGGTCTCGTCGAGCTGGCCCGCCCAGATCGGAGCGCCGTCGCTCGTGCGGAGCAGTCTGACCGTGACCCGGATGCGGGAATCGCGGCGCTGGATGCTGCCATCGACGACCGCATCAACGCCGAGGGCTTTCCCCGCGGCAAGGGGGTCGTCGTCGAGATCTGAAAAGCGGCGCACGGCGCTCACGGGACGAACGACGACGGCCGGGATGCGGCTGAGGCGCGTGATGAGCGTATCAGCCATCCCGAGCTCGAGCGCCTCATCGCGCCGAGCAGCCGCGAGCGGCTTGAATGGAAGGACAGCCAGCGATCGGATCGACGGAGATCGCGGAACCGCATCGCGCTTCATGAGGACCGCGGTAACGACCGCGCCGAGGATCACCAGCGCCAGTCCCGCCAGCCACGGCCAGGACCGGCGCGTCTCTGAAACGGTGATCGTCGTTCGCTCCTCCTGCTCGACGATGGCTTCCGTCGCGACCGTGTCGTCGACGCGGTGCAGCGGCGCCACGAACTGATAGCCGCGTCCCGGAATCGTCGCGATGCAGCGCGCTCCCTCCGGCCCGAGGGCCTTGCGCAGCGTCGAGATCTGGAAGGCGAGGTTGCTCTCCTCGACCGATGTGTCGGGCCAGAGCGTCTCCATCAGCTCGTCCTTCGACACGACCGCACCGCCGCGCTGAACGAGAACGACCAGGAGATCGAACGCTTTCGGCGTGATGTCAACCGCGCTGCCGCTCCGCGCGAGCATCCGGCGGTCGCGGTCGAGGACGAACGGACCGAATGCGAACACGGCAGCCTCACTCCCGGGCAGGGCGCTCATTTCTCAGAAGAACTCAGAGATTCTAAGCGCCCTCTCAGGACTTCTCACCATCCCGGAGCCGATCCTGCGGGCCATGGAGGAGCCGATGGCTCGCACGATCACCATCACGACCGAGCGCATTCGCAGGGTCCTTGTCCGCACTTCGCAGGCGATCGCGCGGGACATCCCGAGGAACTCCGAGGAACCCGTGGAACCCCAGGAAAAGAAAAAGGAGAAACGCACGTGAAGAAACTCATCGCCGCATTCGTATTCATCGCCATCGCCGCCGTTCCTGCGCGGCCGCAGGGGCCGCCGTTCGTGGCCGGGCTGCAACTCCCGTCGAAAGTCGCGTTCTCACGGCATCGGAATCTGGTCGTCGCCGAGTCAGGGACGCCGGCCAACAACACCGGCCGGATCTCGCTCATCAACCGCGCTACTGTGACGCGGCTGACGCTCGTCGATGGCCTCCCCTCGGGCCTCAGCCGCGCCGAGGGACCGGGCACGCCGTCCGGCCCCTCGGGCGTCGCGGTGCAGGACCGCACTGTCTACGTCACCATCGGTGCGGGCGACGCCGTACTGCCTGGCCCTGCGCCCGGAACTGAGCAGCGCAACCCGGAAGTCGCCTCGCCGATCCTGGCATCGCTTCTCTCAATGCAGTCGAGCGTTCCGCTGGATGAAAGCGCGGGCGGTTTCTCACTGAACCCATCGGATCATGCGACGCTGAAGAGCGGCCAGGCTGTCACGCTGCACAACAGCGCGGGCGAAGAACTGGTGGTCCGCCTCGTCGCCGATTTCCCGGATTACACCGAGGAGCCGCGGCCGGACTTTCCGACGAACGTGCGTGCCGGGAATCCGTTTGGGGTGGCCGTGCTCGGGCAGACGTTGTACGTCGTGGACGCCAGCCAGAACGTGGTCCGGCGCGTTGACGCGAACACCGGCCAGACCACGACGCTCTCGACGATCGGCAAGGTCCAGAACCCGATGCCGGTCGGGCCGCCAGTGATCGATCCTGTTCCGGACAGCATTCACCTGCGCGGCAACGATCTGGTCATCACGACACTGACCGGTTTTCCCTTCCCGATCGGCCGAGCGAGCGTTCTGCGCGTCAATACGGCCGGCGGCGCAACGGACACACTCGTTTCCGGCCTCACCTCGGCCATCGACTCCGCGCCGCTCGGCAACAGTGCGAACGATCCGCTGCTGGTCCTGGAGTTCAGCACGAACATGCTGGAGGGCGCGCCGGGACGCCTGCGGCTGGTGACGCCGTCGGGCTCATCGACCACGATCGCCGAAGGGTTGCCGACTCCGACCAGCATGGTTGTGGATCAGACCACCGGCGAGGTATTCATCACGCACATCTTTCCCGGCTTCATCACGCGCATCAACGCGGCCGCGCTGCTCCCGGACGCGCCGCCGACGGCGGTGATCCCGGCGGTAGCCACTGCGTCGGGTGCCTTTGGTTCGCAGTTCACAACCAGCATGCAGGTCAGCAATCCGCATCCGTTTGCGATCTCGGGGCGGTTCGTCGTGCATCCCGCGGGAACGGAGGGATCATCGGGCGATCCGTCGACGCCGTACTCGCTTGCGCCGTTCGCGACGACGAGGTTCGATAACTTGATCGGCAGCGGCCTCGGCTCGGTGGATGTCCTCGCGGCCGTCGGCTCCGCGCCGGTCATCGTGACGACTGTGACCGAGACCTCGTCGATGAATCGCCTGCAGATGCCGACCATTGATCCGGCGGACGCGATCTCCGCCGGCATGCGCGGTACGCTCATCACTCCGGCGGATCCCTCGCGCGAGCGGTTCAACATCGGAATCCGCACTCTCGGCGACGGAGCGAGCGTGACCGTTCGTCTGCACGACACCTCGGGAGCGTTCGTGAAGACAGTCACGCGCGCCTTCGGCCCCGACTTCTTCCACCAGTTCGCGTTCTCCGACCTTCTCGCCACATCGCTCGGCGCGAATCAGGCCGTGACGTTCGAGGTGGTGAGCGGCAGCGCAGTCATCTATGGATCCGCTGTGGACAAGACGACGGGAGCGATGTCACTGCAGTTGGCCCAGGGAATCAGCGACTGACCGCGCGAAGCGTGGTCCGCGTCACGCGACCTCCGGCGTGGTCACGCCGGAGGTCGCGGGTTTCCTGTGCTAGGGTTTCGCATCGTCGCCTGCCCTCTGGCAGGTCGCTGGGAGCGGGCATGGATCACTGTGATTCATGCCGCACTGCCTGCTCGATCTCCTGCCGCTTGCGCCAGTAATAGCCGGCCGCCGGCTCCGCGGTGATCACTTTTTCGATCGCGATCAGCATCTCGAGGTATTCGGCCGCCGATACGACGCGAGGTGTGAATCGCGACCGATCCATTTGCAACAGGCGAAATTGGATGACTGGATCTGCATCGGAGCGGATCCGCGATATCCACCATTCTTTTGTGACGTTCATCCGCACGCCGTGCCACATGCTGATGAACCACGGCATGTAGGTGTAGCCGATAGCGCAGAGCACGGCGAGAATCAGAATCAGACCGAGAACGAGCGCCAGAATGCCGCCGGCGGCGATGAGGAAAGCGACGATGGCGGTCTTCCACAGGATGAGCAGCGCGCGTCCGGACGGAATGAACCACACCACGCCGCAGACAATCGCCGTCGACAGCACGAGTCCCGCCAGTATCCTTTGCCATAGTTTGTGGCCATCGAACGCCTTCATGACCAGCAAACCGACGATCACCAATATCCAGAAGCCGCCGATAATCCACACGATCGCGTCGAAAAGCCCTTCGAGGATGCGCGCGATACCGATACTGTTCAACCACGGCCGTATCCTGGGCCACGCGGCGGAAACCACGATCATGAGCACGTAGAAGATGACCTGTCCCGGGTTCAGGAAACTCTTGTACACGCCCAGCAGATCCCGAGTTTCCGAGCCCGCCTGCGAGGCCCACATCAGGCGTGCAGCGGTCTGACGCGTCTGTCGGTTCGTCGCAACCTGCAATAGCATCAGATAGGTAAACGCGAAGCCCCAGAAGCAAAGCTCGACGACAAGCACCGGCACGAAGAGCAGCCCCATCACCGCGAAGCCGACGCCGAAAACCATCAGGACATTGATCTGGACCATTCCCCAGATCAGGAACCACACCGACGCCAGCACGTACGTCGAACCGATCGCCGAGCGTCCCAGTCCGAATGACGTGTTACTTCGGAACAACGGCACCAGGCCGCAGACCGCGCCGGAAAGAATGATCACTGCCGTCCACGGATCGTTGAGCAGCCGCGGATTCTTGTAGGACGCATTCACCGCCGTCCACACGATGGCCGTCACTGCCGCGGACAACATCGCGATCCAGAACAATACCTGGCAAAGCGCCGCCCACAACGTCACCACCAGCCATCGGCGCCCGCTGCTGCGCGCGGCGCGGACGTAGGTCCCGATGCGCCGCAACACCATCTCTGACGCGAGATCGATGCTCAGATCGATGCCGAGGTTGCGCGTCAGATCGACGCGACTGACGGCGGCGACGAGCAGGATGGCCTGATTGCGTACCCATCCGATCGTTGACGCGAGCGGCACCGCGAGCGCGTCCGTCACGCTCGCTCCCGGCGCGTTTTTCCACGCCCACAACATCTTCACCTGCGAGGTCGGCCGCCCTGTGCGCGCCGCCGCTCCCAGCGCGGTCCGGAAACTCTCCTCGAACGTCGCGGGCAATGAGGTCTTTTGCGCCACCGACTCCCGTACGATGTGTGACGCCAGCACGATTCGATCGGTCCACAGCCGCTCCTCGTGGGCATCCACCGGCCACGGTTCGTCGGGTAGCTCCTGCACCAGCGGAGCCGACAACGAACGCTCCAGTTCCACCAACGCGCGGCACTGCGGATTCAGCGACGCGAGATTGAGCAACGTCTCCTGCCACGCCGGGATATCGAGAGCATGACTCCAGTCGATCCCCTTCTCGCCATCCGGCTGCGCCAGGAACCGCGCGGCGAAATACTCTTGATACCGGTGATGCGCAAAGCGGATGCGGCTCTCGTCATCCGCATCGGTCTGTAGGATGCCGGCTCGTAGTCCGACGTCGACCACGCGCTCCGCGTTCGGATGCTCCGCCGCGAGCGTCTCGATCGCTACGTCGCCCCGCTTGTGTTTGAACAATTCGATCGCGATCCGCGCCCAGCCGTCGAGCAGTGACGCCGGCTCGTCGACCATCAACTGGAGGCGCCTTTTCTCCGCCATATCGACCAAATGCTGTTCGACGTAACTCGCGAACAGCTCGGCGCGCGTCGCTGGCCATGATCGCTTCGAATGGATGTACTGGCAGGTCAGGTACAGCATCAGCGGGTTGTTGATCAGGTCCGCCAGCCCCGCCTGCGTGCGCAGATCGCGCACGAGTTCGCCCGGCCGCTGATACGTTACCTCGTCGACCGTCACCGGCATCTTGACGTTGCGCCGCACGAACTCAGCGATCTGCGACTCCTCGAACGGCAGCAGCACGAGCTGGCGGTGCTGAAAGTCGGTCGTGAAATCGTTGATGCGGCAGCTGAAGAGCGTGCGCACTTCTTTTTCATACTCGCTGGCGAAGCGGCTCAGCTCCTGGACCCGCTGGTTGTAGCGCTTCCGCTCCATCTCATCCATGCCGTCGAACAACACGATGAGACGGCGTTCCTCGATCAGCACGGGCACCGCGTCACGGACAGCCTGGAACCCGGCCGGAATCTGCGAGCGGATGAAGTCGACGATGTCCCCTGTTCCGGCGCCGACGACCGAGGTGTACGCGCCGAGTCGCGCGAAGACCACCAACGGCGGACGCGGCCCGCGGCACTTCCGTATCACCATCTCGCGCGCCACTTCGCGGAGAGTCATGCTCTTGCCGCTCCCCGGCTCGCCGAGGAGGATGACCGGGCGTTGGGAGTGAAAGAGCGTCGCCACTGCGTCGCGCACGATCTTGCTGCGGCGGCTCAGCGAAGCGAGCTGCGCGCTTGACTGATCGCCGCCGCGCGACAGGCCGGAGAGCTGTTTCAACAAGTGCCGGATCCGCCGCACCGCGGTCCCCCGCGGCACGTCGGCGTCGAACGCACCGCTCTTGCTCGAGTCGTAGATCACGTCCTGCTCGATCAGCTGAACGGAGCTGTCGAGCTCCATCCGTCTCACCAGATCCTCGTGATACTCCTGGATCGGTCGCCGCTCCTCCGGCTCGCGGACCGCGCCCCGCGTGGCGAGCGTTTCGTACAACCCATTCCAGAAGCGCGCAAGCAACGTCCAGAGTCCGTCGCGGATCACTCGACCGAACCCGAGCGTCGCGCGCGCCCGCGCTTCCGTCCGACGCACGCGATCTGCCGAGATTTCTCCCGCCGCAACCAGCGTCGCGATCTTATTTGCCCGCTGATCCTGTCCGGTGCTGAACGGCGGGAGATCGTCTTCGTCGATCCCCAAGAGCATCACCACGCGCTCGAACAGCGGCCGCGGCACCGTCCGCAGCAGGTTCCACACCTCGGCATCCGGCTTGTCGCCCAGACGCTCGCGCGTCTCGGCCACCTCTCCGTTCGTGGCCTTCACGATCAGATCGGCCAGCAGGCGGCTCGGCACTCCCATCCCCTGGCCGGCGCGCTTGCGGTCTCGGACGCGGATCACCGCGACGACGCCGTTCGCATCGTCCAGCATGGGGCCGCCGCTGTCGCCGGGATTCACGTTGCCGTCGATACCGATCATTCCGCGCTCGGGCGAGAAGCCGCTGATCGTGTATCGGCGCAGCTGGGCCGTCGTGAAGTGCTCCTCAGCCGAATCGCCGTAGCAGTCGAGCGTTTTGCCGTATAGCGTGTCGAGCGGCACTTTCGACAGCGACGCGAACGGCGTCGGTACGTTCGGCGGAGCGATCGGTTCGAGGATCGCCAAATCGCGTTTCCGATCGATTGTCGGTTTCCCGTTCGAAGTGGCGACACGGTACTGCCACGGCTCGGTGTACGGAATCGACACCGTGAGATTCTCAATGCCATCGACCACATGCAGACACGTCGCGACATGGCCGTTCTTGGTGACAAGAAAGCCGGTGGCGTGGACCGGCTCTTTTGTATTCGCGTCCCGTCCGCGGATCCGAACGAGAAAGTTAGGGATTCCCATTGGCGGACGGCGCGGCCACGAGCGGAGCCTTCTTCCAAACGACTGTGACCTTGATCGACCCTTCCGAACTCAACTTCGTCAGAATCGGAATTCCCGCTTCGCCGGCGATTTTCACGCCGAATTCGATCGACGCCTCGTCAGGCTGCACCAGTTTTTCCATCGCTTCAATTAGAGCGTTGGAGCAGGTCGTCACCAGATCGACGACTTGATCGAAGTCGACGAACGCCAGCCTATCGAACGACTGGCCGCGGTCCGCTACCGGCGCGAGGGAATCCGGAAGGTCTTCGTCGTTCGCCGGGGACGCCACGACCACGGGTGCATCGCCGGACGTCTCCACATAGATTGTGCGACCCCGCCAATTCATCGGAATTGCCGCCGCCATCCTGACCTCCATGAACAATGATTGAAGATTATTGTAGACGGATAGCGGGCAGCAGACCGGAAGAATGCTTCGTGTCAGCGATCCGCTGTCTTCCATGTATGCCGCGCGGCATAGCGAAGGCCTTCGAGAGCGATCCGCAAAAGCATTCGTGGACGAAACCTCACCGGTTTCTCGGGAGACCGCGACAACGGCGTCCGTGGATTTTCGGTCCGACCGGCGTCGAGAAATCACCGCGAGGCAGAAATATCGGTTGCCGTCTGCTGCTCGCCTCGCTCGCCGATCTGCGCTTGCTCGCCTAGGCGAAAGCGGTCATCCCATGGACGGCGCGACCTCCGGCGTCTTAAGCCGGAGGTCAGTTACACCAGCCGCATCTCGCGCGCGTACACGATCAGTTTCATCCGGCTGTCGATGGCGAGTTTGTCGAAGATCGTGCGCAGGTGGGCTTTGACGGTGCCTTCGGTGATCGACAACAGCTCCGCGATCTCCTTGTTGCGCAGGCCGCGGACGACCATGCGTACGACTTCGATCTCGCGCGCGGTCAGGACGGCCGCCGCGCGGGCCGCGCCCGACTGGCGGCGCAGTACGGCGTCGAGGGTGCGGCTGCCGATGACCTGATCCAGCCACTGTCCTCCCGCGGCCACGCGGCGGATGCAGTCGAGAATCTGCAATGGTGCGCTTTCCTTCAACACGATGCCGGCAACGCCGAGGTTCAGCGCGTCCAGAACCTGCTCGTGCTCGATGCGCGCTGTGAGCAAAACGACGCGCACGGGCGACTGCGATGCGCGCAGCTCGCGGAGCACCTCCATGCCGCTGCGGCCGGGCATCGTGAGATCGATGATGGCAACGTGCGGACGTTCCCGTGCGATCGCGGCGAATGCTTCGTTCCCGTTCGTGCAGCGTGCGACGACCCGAATATCCGGCTCGAGCGAGAGAAGCTGATCGAGACCGCCCAGGACGATGGGATGGTCGTCGGCAAGCAGGACGCGGATGGACGTGTCGTCGTTCAACGCAGTCATGATGTCGCACGCAGTCGGATTTCGACGCGCGCTCCGTCGGCGGAGCTCTCGATCGCCAGATCTCCGCCGAGGGCCGTGACACGCTCCTTCAGGCTCCAGGGGCCATGGCCGCTGGCGACGAGTTGCCTCAATTCATGCCGGCCGTGGAACGGGAAGCCTCGTCCGTTGTCCTGGACGTCGACGCGCACCATCTCTTCTTGAACGGCGACTGCGCCGCGGATCTGCGTCGCGCCGGCGTGCCGTGCGGCGTTGGTGAGTGCTTCGGCGACGAGCGCCACCACCTCGTCGGCCAGACCGATCTCGATCGCGTCGAGCTCGCGCGAGGCGTCGAACTCGATGCCCACGTTCCACTGCAGCTCGATCGCGTGCGCGGCGCGCATCAGCCGGGCGCGCAGCGAGTCGCGGCGCTGCACGAGCTCGGGCCGCAGGCCTTCCACGAAATCGCGCAAGGCGCGCTGTGCTTCGATGAGCTGCTGGCCGACGAGATCGAGCTGTTCTTCGGTATGGCGTGGATCGCGCGCGGCGGTGCGACGCGCGCCGCGCACATGCAGCGCCAGTCCGCCGAGCGACTGCAGCAGGCCGTCGTGGAGATCACGGGACAGCCGCAGACGCTCTTCGTTCGCCGCGCCCTCGCGCATCATCTCGACGAGATTGAGCTGATCCAGACCGGCGCTGACGAGGCGCACGACGATGTCGGCGAGCCGCAGATCGTCCGGGCTGGCAGCGCGCGCGTCGCGGAGGAACAGCCGTCCTTCTGCGGTCTGTGACGCGAACGGGAATCCACCCTCGAGCTCCGGCGCCGGCTCTTCCTCGAACGTGAATGCGCCGCCGCGCTCGTAGCGCACGACATACTCGCTTCCGTCGAGCTCGGACCAGGTCATGACGATGCCGCTGGTCCGCAGCGTGGCCGCCGCGTGCTCGAGCAGCCGGCGCACGCCCGCTTCGCGGTCGGCGGTGGCCACGCGCGGCCACGCGGCGAGGTTCTCGAGATCGGCGTTCGTGCGCTGCTCGTGATCGGCGCGCCGGATGATGATCGACGCGATGATGACCAGGACGCCGACGCGCATGATCACGACGCGTGGATCGGTCACGTGCTGGCCGATCGCGAGCACGATCACGACGTACGTGGCCAGCGTCCCGCAGCCCGCCCACAACATGCCGCGGCGTCCATAGAGATTCGCCGCGCCGAATGGCGTGATGAGTAGGAACGGAAAGAAGGGACTCGTACCGCCGCCGGTCATGGCAATGATCGCGGCGATGACCAGCAGATCCAGCACAAGCAGCAGCGGCGGCCGGAAGAGCCGGCCGCGCCGGTAGGTATCCCACACGAGCACCGCCGACACGACACACCACGGAAGCATGATCCACAGCGGAACGAAGCTGCCGTGGTCGCGCGCGGTGAGCGCCGCGGCCACAGTCGCGAAGGCGTGCGCGAGCAGGCGCGTGATCGCCACCAGGCGCTCCGCGCGCGCTCGCGAGACGTTCCGCGCGATTCCCTGTGCGTCACTCATCGTTCCAGGCGATCTACGACTTTGGACATAGTAAGTCTTGTCCTTCGACCGATGGTTTGCGTTGCGCGTGGCGCCGACTATGGCTGCCATGCTGCCACGCACTCATCCCAACACCACGTATCCGATCGCGGTCCCGATCGAGACGAACCGCGGCCGCGGTGAGACTCGAACCATCGGACCGACGCGGGTGACGTTCGCCACCGACGCGTCGTTCGAGACCGGCGAAGTGGTGCGTTTCGCCATGACGCTCCCGGGCGACGCAGGCGAAATGCTCGACGTCTTCTGCGCGGGTGCGGTGTGCGGCGTGACCGTCGACGGCGCCCTGTTCATCGTCGAGGCCTCCATCGACGAAAGCCGGATCTCCATCGCAAAGAAAGAGGGAAAACCATGAACCGTCTGTTCCTGTTGTCCGCATTCCTGCTGATGCTGTTCGCCTCCACCGCAGTCCATGGCGCGGCGTACACGGTGAACGCCGCCGACGATGCGAACGACGGCGCGTGCAACCCGGCGCACTGCTCGTTGCGCGAGGCCATCCTCGCCGTGAATGCCGACGGCAGCGGCTCCGTCTCGTTCGCGATCGGCAGCGGCCCGGTCACGATCAGTCCCGCCGGCCTGCTGCCCGACATCACCGGCGCAGCCACGCTCGATGCCACGACGCAGCCGGGCTACTCCGGCACGCCGATCGTCAAGGTGCGGGCGACCTTCAAGATCACCGGCAGCGACACGACCGTGCGCGGATTCGAGATCGCGAATACGCTATTCGGCGTCCACATCGCTCCGACCGCGGCCGCGTCGAACATCGCAGTCGAGCGGAACTTCATCGGTATCGATCCCACCTCGCCGGTCCTCGTCGCGGTCATCGTGCAACCCGGCGCCATTGCGTTGAGCAACGTCAGGATCGGAAACGGGACGCCTGCCGGCAGAAACGTCCTGGCGGGCAACCAGGCGGGTATCCAGATCCTGAACGGAGAGGTGACGGTCGCCGGCAACTACATCCGTCTCGCCGACGACGGCGTCACCGTCCTTCCCTTCAACATGACCGGAATCCAGATCAGCGGCGGCACGGTGCTCGTCGGTGGTTCCACCGCTGGTGCACGGAACGTCGTCAGTGGCACCTTCGGAATGAACGTGTCCGGAGGCACGGTCACGATCGCAGGAAACTACGTCGGGACGAACGCCGCCGGGACGGCGAGTGTCTCCAGCCCCACGAGTACCGGAATCTTCGTCGTCAATGCGACGGGGACGTCGATTCTGCGAAATGTTGTCACCGGCGGCATCCGGCCGGTGCGGCTCAGCAACGCGACAGGCACAATCATCCGCGGGAATTTCATCGGAACCGACGCCACCGGCAACATCGCTCTGGCGGGTTCGGACAACGGCATCGCCGGCGCCAGCACGGGTGCAGTCATCGGCGGCTCGTCGCCGGCCGATCGCAACGTCATTGAATCCGCCGGCGTTCGCGTGTCGCTCGGCGGGTCCAACAACACCGTGGCCGGCAACTTCATCGGTGTCACCGCTTCCGGCGCGGCGTTCAACACGCCGCTCGCCGGCGCGGGGATCGCCATTAGCGGCGGCGGTACAGGCAACGTGATCGGAGGCAGCGCGCCCGGCGCCGGCAACGTGATCGCCGGCAACACCGTCACCACCTCGGCCGGCGGCGGCATCAACCTCGAGACCCCCGATCCGGTCACGGTCCTCGGCAACTTCATCGGCACCAATGCCAACGGCACGATCGCCGTCGGCAGCAACGCCGGCTGGGGCATCCGCGTGAATCAAGGCTCCCACGTCATCGGCGGCGCCGGAGCGAACGAAGGAAACACGATCGTCGGCACCACAACCACCGCGCCCGGAGTCGACGGCTACGGGATCGCCGTCTACAACGACGGCGGCGCGACGATCCGTGGCAACCGCATCGGCACGAACGTCGCCGGCACCGGGGTGCTCGGCAACGCAAACGGCGGCATCTTCCTCGACACCACCGGCACCAACACGATTGGCGGAAGCGCAGCCGGAGAGGGGAACGTCCTCGCCGGCAACACCACGGAGATCGACATCCGCGGCGATTCCGCCGTGACGATCCAGGGCAACCGCATCGGGACCAACACCGCGGGCAGCGCCGACATCACTCACTCGGTGATCGGCATCCACGTCAACGCGCAAGCCGCATCGACGAAGCCGATCCTCATCGGCGGCTCAGCAGCGGGAGAGGGAAACCTGATCTCGGGAATCGATGGCGACGCGATCGTGGCCATCTCGAACGGCGGCGCCCTCACGATCCGTGGCAACCGGATCGGAACCGACGGCGCCGGGACGGCGGCCATCCCCAACGGCCGCGCCGTGAAGATCGAGCGGAACAACGCCGTGATCGAGAACAACGTCATCGCGTACAACACTCAGCGCGGCGTGTACGTCAACAGCGGCACCGGCAACCGCATCAACGCCAACTCGATCCACTCGAATGGCAGCCTCGGCATCGATCTCAATACGAACGGTGTCACGCCGAACGACGCCGGCGACGGCGACTCCGGCGCGAACAATCTGCAGAACTATCCCGTGCTCGCTTCGGCGCTCGTGACCGGAGGATCGACCACGGTCTCCGGGTCGCTCGTTTCGTCGCCGAATACGTCGTTCCTCGTCGAGGTGTTCTCGAACGTGGCCGGTGATCCGTCCGGCTTCGGCGAAGGCCAGGTGCTGATCGGCAACACCACTCTCACCACAAACGCAGGCGGCAACGCCACGTTCAACCTCACACTTGCCGCAGTCACACCGGGAAGCGTGATCAGCGCAACCGCGACGAACCAGACCACGAACGACACGAGCGAGTTCTCCGCGAACGTGGTCGCCGGCTCTCCGGGCACGTTCCAGTTCTCCAGCGCGACGTACGCGGTGACAGAAGCCGGACCGAGCGTGACACTCACCGTGACGCGCACAGGCGGCAGCGTTCCGGCGAGCGTCGACTACACGAGCACGAACGGCACCGCCGTGGCGGGCAACGATTTCGCTGCCGCCGGCGGCACGCTCAACTTCGCAGCGGCCGACACGTCGAAGACGATCGTCATTGCGATCACCAACGACGCGCTCGACGAGGATGACGAGACGTTTTCCGTGACGCTGTCGAACGCAGGCGGCGCCACCATCGGCGCACCATCCACGGCTGTCGTCACGATCAATGACAACGACGCATCACCCTCACTGAGCATCGCCGCCGCGAATGTCACTGAGGGCAACAGCGGCACGACTACGCTGACGTTCAACGTCGGCCTGTCGACGGCGAGCGGACGTCAGGTCACCGTCGACTACACGACCGTCGATCAGACCGCGAGTGCCGGATCCGACTACGGCGCGCGCTTCGGAACGCTCACGTTCGCGCCCGGCGAAGTGCTCCAGACCGTCACCGTGACGGTCAACGGCGACACGATGGCCGAGGCCAATGAGACGCTGCGTGTGCTGCTCAGCAATGCGTCGAACGCGACGCTAACCGACGCGGAAGGCTCCGGCACCATCGACAACGACGATGGGCCGCCATCGATCTCGATCGGCGATGTCACCGCGATCGAAGGCAACAGCGGCACTTCGAGCGCGACGCTCACGGTCGCGCTCACGAATCCGAGCAGCTCCATCGTCACGGCCGACTGGGCGACGAACGGCAACACCGCGACCTCCGGCAGCGACTTCGCTTCCGGCAGCGGCACCGTCACCTTCAACCCCGGCGACACCTCGGAGACGATCACCGTCTCGATCAACGGCGACACGTCGGTCGAAGGCAACGAGAACCTGTTCGTCGATCTCACCAACGCCGCGAACGGCGCGATCGCCGATGCACAAGCAACGGTGACGATCGCGGACGACGACGGCACACCCTCGCTCACGATCAGCAACATCGCCGTCGACGAGAACGCAGGAACAGCCACGCTCACCGTGCTGCTCGCCCCCGCGAGCGCGCAGGTGGTCACGGTCAACACATCGACGAGCGCCGGCACCGCAAGCGCCGGCACGGACTACACGACCACGAACACCGTCCTCACGTTTGCCGCAGGCGACACGTCGGAGAACATCATCGTGCCGATCGTGAATGACTTCGTGGCCGAGGGGGCGGAAACGTTCTCTGTGGCGCTCGATACGCCGGTAAATGCTTCGATTGCCAACGGCACCGCAACGGTGACGATCGTCGACGATGACTCGACGCCGCAATTGACGATCACCGACGCCAACGTCATCGAAGGCGACGCCGGCACCACGCCGGCGGCATTCACGGTGTCGCTGTCGCATGCGAGCGCATCGACGATCACCGTGAACTGGACCACGAACGCGGGCAGCGCAACCGCGGGCACCGACTTCGCGTCTGCGGGCGGATCGCTCACGTTCCTTCCGGGCGAGACTTCGAAGCCGGTGACGGTTAATGTCAACGGCGACACGAGCGACGAGGCGGACGAGACGTTCTTCGTCGCGTTGTCGCCGCCTGCGAATGCGACGTTCGCAAAAGCGCAAGGCACGGCCACGATCGCGGATGACGATGGAACGCCGTCTCTCGTGATCGGCGACGCGACACTCATCGAGGGCAACTCCGGCTCGAGCGCGCTCGTCTTCACCGTCACGCTCGCGGGCTCCACGGCGCATACGGTCACCGTCGGCTACGCGACCGCGGACGGTACGGCGACCGCCGGCAGCGATTACGCGGCGACCAGCGGCACGCTGACCTTCTCGTCCGGCACGACGACGCAGCAGGTGCACGTCGCGGTCATCGGAGACGCGGCCGTCGAGTCCGACGAAACGCTGTTCCTCAATCTCTCCGGTGCGTCGAACGCGACGATCTCGGACAATCAGGCTACCGGTACGATCGCGAACGACGATACGGCCGCGCCGGTGCCGTCGATCTCGGTGGGCGACATGACACTGGCGGAAGGCAACGGCGGAACCGCCAACGCCACGTTCACCGTCACGTTGAGCGTCGCGACGACGAACGCGGTGTCCGTGCAGTACGCAACGGTGAACGGAAGCGCCACGGCCGGCAGCGACTACGCGGGCGCGAGCGGTACGGTGCACTTCGCACCCGGCGCGACCTCGCAGACCGTGACGGTGGCCGTGGCAGGCGACACCTCAGTCGAGCCGGACGAAACGTTCACGCTCGATCTTTCGAATCCGACGAACGCAACGCTCGCCGACGGTCAGGGCAACGGTGTGATCGTCAACGACGACTCCCCCGCCGTCGTGCCGTCGATCTCGATCGGCGATGCAACGGTGACCGAAGGCGATTCAGGCGCGAGCTCGGCGACGTTCGCCGTCACCCTCTCCGTGGCGACGACCAACACCGTCACCGTGAGCTACACGACTGCGAATGGCAGCGCCACCGCGGGCAGCGACTACGCGGCCGCCGGCGGGACAGTGGTGTTCGCGGCAGGCGTGACCATGCAGAACATCACCATCGCGGTTGCCGGGGATCTATCCGTCGAGCCGGACGAAACGTTCACGGTCGCGCTCTCGAATCCGACGAATGCCACGACCGCCGACAGCCAGGGCGCGGGCCTGATCGTGAACGACGACTCGCCGGCGGCCGTGCCGACAATCGCGATTCACAACACGGCCGTAGACGAAGGCGACTCCGGAACCGTGACGGCGACGTTCAACGTGACACTCACGGCTTCCACGACGAACACCGTGACGGTGGACTATGCGACGGCGAACGGCAGTGCCACGGCGGGCAGCGACTACGCCGCCACGAGTGGCACTCTGGTCTTCGCGCCGGGAGTGACGTCGCGGACGATTTCGGTGGCCGTGGCGGGTGACACCGCCGCGGAAGCCAACGAGACGTTCTCGGTCCAGCTTTCGAATCCCGGCAACGCGACGTTCGCCAACTCGCAGGCACTCGGCACCATCAACGACGACGACGCTGCCACGTCGACGCCGTCGATCACCGTCTCCGACGACAACGTGAACGAGGGCAACAGCGGCACCGGCCAGGCGACCTTCACCGTCCGGCTCTCCGCGCCCACCGCAACCACGGTGACGTGCGACTACGCGACGAGCGACGGGTCGGCGACCGCCGGATCGGACTACGCATCATCGACCGGCAGCGTGGTCTTTGCACCCGGCACGACCACGCAGACGATCTCCGTCGCGATCGCGGGCGACGAGACCGTGGAACCGAACGAGACGTTCTTCGTGACGCTCTCATCGCCCGTCAACGCCACGATCGCTGACAGCAGCGGGAAGGGTACGATCGCCAACGACGACTTCCCCGCGGTCCAGCCGACGGTGACCATCAGCGACGCCGCGATCGTGGAAGGCGACACCGGGTTCCGCACGCTCCAGTTCATGGTCACGCTGTCCACCGCAACGTCCATCGTCGTGAGCGCCGAGTACGAGACCATTGACGTCACCGCCGTCACTGGTACCGACTATGGCGCGGCGCGTGGCTCGTTGCTCTTCCAGCCCGGCGTCACCTCTCAGACCATCGACGTCCCGATCCACGGCGACACGGAGATCGAGTCCGACGAAACGTTCCGCCTTCTGCTGCGCACGGTGACCGGCGCGGCCGGCAGCGGCAGCGATGCGACCGCCACGATCCGGGACGACGACAGCGGCCGGCCCGCCGCGTTCCTGCCGATCGCTGGATCGGGTGCGGGTGCGGGCGGCGCCTTCTTCCGCACGACGCTGCAGTTCCACAATCCCACCGAGCACGCGATGACCGGCAACCTCGTGATCCGCTCGATCGGTGGCGGCGAGCCGCGCATCGCGCCGTACGCGGTGCAACCGCACGAGACCCACGATGTGTCGGCTGCGTTCGGCGCCGGCTTCGTCACCGTCGACATCGCGCCGCTCACCGGCGGATTGCCGGAAGCGATGGCGCGAGTGTTCAACGACGGCGCGGAGCGCGGAACGGCCGGTCTGTCAACGACGCTCGCGTCGATCGCGGACGCGATCACCGCCGGCCGCCGCGGCGTGCTCCTCGCGCCGGCGGACGGCGCCGCGATGCGCCTCAACATCGGCCTGCGTTCGCTCGATGAAGGTGTCGACGCGACGTTCGCGCTGCGCCGCGCGTCGGGCCTCGTCGTGGAGAGCATCCCGCGCACGCTCGCGCCGAACGTGCTGATGCACCAGAGCGCCGCGACACTGTTCTCCGTGCCACTCGAACCGAACGACTCCATCGAAGTGAGCGTCCGGACCGGCAGCGCGATCGCATACGGATCCGCCGTCGACAACATCTCACAGGACCCATCGTTCGTCACCGCGAGACCGCTGCCCTGACGCAGGAGTCGATAATGGCCGCTCCATGATCCGCCCCGCCCATCACACCGACCTCCCCGCCCTTCGCGAGCTCTTCACACGCGCGAACGATGCGCCGTACGAGCTCGCGGGGGTGGTGGAGGAAAAGTGTTTCGGAGCGGGCATCGCGGGCGCGCCATCAACGCGCGTGTTTGAAGTCGACGGCGCGATCAAGGGCGCCGCCGTGACGTGCGGGAAGTGGTTGCGGATCCTCGCCGTCGATCGTGATGCGCGGCGCCGCGGCATCGGTACGGCGTTGCTCGGCGACGAGTCGGTGATCTTCGCGGAACCGGGCAACTATTTCACACCTGGCGTGCTCGCGAGCGACGAAGAGACGAAAGCATTCTTCCGCGCACGCGGCTTCATCGAAACGCAGACAACGTGGAACTTGGAAGTGGACCTCGACCATCTGGAGCGACGCGCTCTCAGCCCGTCGGATTCGCTCGACGGGCTGAGAGCCCGTCGCTCCAGGTCGGATGAGGTCCTGGCCTTCGTCGAACGCGAGTTCGGCCGCATCTGGCGCTTCGAAGCAGCAAAGGCCTTCGACACCGATCCGCCAACCGCATTCGTGGACGAGAACCTCACCGGCTTCTCGGTCCACGACGTCAACAACCGCGGCCTCGGATTCTTCGGTCCGACCGGCGTCGAAAAATCCGCGCGAGGCAAAGGCATCGGCTGCCGTTTGCTGCTCGCCTCGCTCGCCGATCTGCGCCGCCTCGGCTACGCGAAAGCGGTCATCCCGTGGACCGATGCGCTCGACTTCTACCGCAAATGCTGTGGCGCAAAACCGGCACACCAGTTCGTGACGATGCAGAAGGTATAGACTCCGCTGCCGTGAGCACCGAGAAGAGAAAAGAGAAGAAAAAAGAGTCGTTCCGCAAGGGAAAACGGCATCAGGGTTTCCTGCCGCTGGCCATCGGGCGGAGCGGCGGCGTCGTGCTGGCGTGTCTCGCGCTCTGGTTCTTCAAGAAGCAGGCGGACCAGGTCGTTCAGGGTCACGCCGACCGCTATGACGAAGCGATCATGGAGGCGGTGCATCGCATCGATCATCCGGCGATCCACAACGTCCTCCACGCCGCCACGCAACTCGGCTCGCACCTCGGCATCGGCGCAGCCGCGGGCGTCACCGCAATCATGATGTTGCAGCGCGGGCGCAAGCACGACGCGTGGACCGTGGTCGTCTCCACCGGCGGCGCGATGGCGATCAACACGATCCTCAAGAACATTTTCCGCCGCCAGCGTCCGATGGAGATGGCGCGGCGCATCAAACTTCCCGCCTCGCACAGCTTCCCGAGCGGCCACTCGCTCCTTACCGCGGCGACGTATCCGATCGTCATGCATCACCTCGTCGAACGGCACTCGCTGCCGGTGCAGGCGGTAGCCCACACGCTCGCGGGCATGATCGTCCTCAGCGTCGGGTTTTCACGCGTGTACTTCGGCGTACACTTCCCGTCCGACGTGCTCGGCGGATTCGCCGCCGGATTCGGCTGGCTGGGCCTGACGTCGCTCTCCCACACGGCCGTCGAGGCCACCGACAAAGACTAACTCCTTCAGGACGACCAATGTCATCAGTTGCATACGGCGCGAACATCGCCTTCATCGAAGAGTTGTACGAGAAATACCGCACCGATCCGCAGTCGGTGAGCGCGAGCTGGCGCGAGTTCTTCCAGGACTACGATCCGCAGCTCGAAGAAGACGATGCCGAGGAGGCTCCATCTGGAACCACGGGCTCTCAGCCCGTCGAAGTTTCACCGGCAGCAGCGCCTGCGGCGCCTCGACGGGCTGAGAGCCCGTCGCTCCAGATTGCACCAGCACCGCGGGCGACCGGCGGCACACCCGTCGCGTTGCGCGGCGCGGCGTCGAAGATCGTCGCGAACATGGAGTCGTCGCTCACGGTGCCGACGGCGACCTCCGTGCGCAACATCCCCGTCAAGGTGCTCGAGGAGAACCGCCGCGTCATCAACAATCATCTGACGCTGATCGGCCAGTCGAAAGCGTCGTTCACGCACGTCATCGCGTGGGCGCTCGTCCTGGCAGTGAAGAAGTTCCCGCGCATGAACGCCGCGTTCACCGTGCAGGACAACGTCCCCACACGCATCGATCGCACCGACGTCAACCTCGGCATCGCCATCGATCTCGAAAAGAAAGACGGCTCGCGTTCGCTGCTCGTCCCGAACATCAAACGCGCGAATGCGATGGATTTCGCGCAGTTCCTCAAGTCGTACAACGACATCGTGCGCAAGGCGCGCAACAACCAGCTCGAAGTGTCCGACTTCGAAGGCACCACGCTCTCGCTGACGAATCCCGGCACGCTCGGCACCGTCGCATCCGTGCCGCGCCTGATGCAGACGCAGGGCACCATCATCGCCACTGGTCAGATCGACTACTCCGCCGAATACGCCGCGGCCGATCCGAGCGTCCTCGCCGACCTCGGCATCTCGAAGGTCATGACCATCACGTCGACGTACGACCATCGCATCATCCAGGGTGCGGAGTCGGGCGCGTTCCTCGCGCGCGTGCACGAGCTCCTCGTCGGCGCCGACGGTTTTTACGACGACATCTATCGCGACCTGCGCATCCCGTACGAGCCTGCGCGCTGGGCGAAGGATCGTCATCGCCTTGCGCTGTCCGGCGGCGCGACCGATGAGATGGTCGCGCGCGAAGCGGCCGCGCTGCAGCTCATCAACGCCTACAGAGTGCGCGGTCACCTGCTCGCCGATCTCGACCCGCTCGAATACAAAGTCGGCAAACATCCGGAGCTCGATCCGCAGTTCTACGGCTTCACGATCTGGGACCTCGATCGCGAGTTCGTCTGCGGCGGTCTGTGCGGCAAACAGGAATCGAAGCTGCGCGACATCCTCGACACGCTGCGCGAGACGTACTGCGGCAAGATCGGCCCCGAATACATGCACATCCAGGAGACGGTGCAGAAGCGCTGGCTCCAGGACCGGATGGAGCCGTCGCGCAACAAGCAGCCGCTCGACGGCGCGACCAAGCGGCGCATCCTGCTCAAGCTCAATGACGCGGAGTCGTTCGAGCGCTTCCTGCACACGAAGTACGTCGGCCACAAGCGCTTCTCGCTCGAAGGGGCGGAGTCGCTGATCCCGATGCTCGACTTCCTTTTCAACGAAAGCACGGGCGATGGCGTCGTCGAAGCGGTCCTCGGCATGGCGCATCGCGGGCGTCTCAACGTGCTGGCAAACACACTCGGAAAATCGTACGAGCAGATCTTCCGCGAGTTCGAAGGCAACGTCGATCCGAACTCCCGCGAAGGCTCCGGCGACGTGAAGTACCACCTGGGCGCCGAAGGTGTCCACGAATCCCCTTCGGGTGGAACGATGAAGCTTTCGCTGGCGTCGAATCCGTCGCACCTCGAAGCGGTCGATCCGATCGTCGAAGGGATGGCGCGCGCGAAGCAGAAGCTGATCAACGACAAGAACCGCTCGTTCGTTTTGCCGGTCCTGCTGCACGGCGACGCGGCGTTCGCGGGACAGGGCGTCGTCGCCGAGACGCTGAATCTTTCGCAGCTCAAAGGCTACAAGACCGGCGGCACCGTGCACGTCGTGATCAACAACCAGATCGGTTTCACGACCGGTCCCGAGTCGGCACGCTCATCGACCTATGCCACCGACGTCGCGAAATCGGTGCAGGCGCCGATCTTCCACGTCAACGGCGATGATCCCGAGGCGTGCATCCGCGCGATGAAGCTCGCGTATGACTTCCGCCAGCAGTTCCATAGCGACGTCGTCATCGATCTGATCTGCTATCGCCGCCACGGCCACAACGAGGGCGACGAACCGTCGCTCACGCAGCCGAAGATGTACAAGACCATCAAGGAGCATCGCTCGGTGCGGAAAATCTACACCGAGCAGCTTCTGCGCAAAGGCGACATCGGCCCCGACGAGGCCGAGCAGTGGCTGAATCACTATCAGTCCAAGCTGCAGGACGCGTTCGATCGGACCAAGGAAGGCGACGTCCCGCACTCGAAGCAGGACCCGCTCTGGACCGACGAAGACGTGACCGGATATCAGAACGAGCCTTCGCCCGATACGTCGATCACGCAGGAAGTGCTCGACAAGGTTCGCGCGGCGCTGACCACCGTGCCGGAAGGCTTCACGCCGCATCCGAAGCTGAAGCCGGTGCTCGCGAAGCGCGCCGCGATGGCGGAAGGACGCGAGTCGATGGACTGGGGCACGGCCGAGCAGATCGCGTTCGGCTCGCTGCTCGTCGACGGATTCCGCGTACGTCTGAGCGGACAGGACGTCGGACGCGGCACGTTCTCGCATCGCCACGCGATCATCAACGACAACGTCACCGGCGAAGGCTACGTGCCGCTCAATGCGTTACGTCATGAAACGAAGCCGAACGTTGCCGATCCGGTCGTGGTCGACAATGCGCTGTCACAGGAGACGAACGAGCCGGCGGCTGAGGCGAGCTTCTCCGTCTACGACTCGCTGCTCAGCGAATACGGTGTTCTCGGGTTCGACTACGGATTTTCGGTCGCCGATCCGGGCTCGCTCGTGATCTGGGAAGCGCAGTTCGGCGATTTCATGAACGGTGCACAGATCATCATCGATCAGTTCATCTCATCGGCCGAAGAGAAATGGGGACAGCACAGCGGCATCGTGATGTCGCTGCCGCACGGCTACGAAGGACAGGGGCCGGAGCATTCATCCGCGCGGCTGGAGCGTTTCCTGACGCTTTGCGCCGAAGGAAACATGCAGGTGATCTATCCGACGACGCCGGCGCAGTACTTTCACGCGCTGCGGCGGCAGATGAAGAACAACCCGCGCAAGCCGCTGGTGGTGATGAATCCGAAGTCGCTGTTGCGCCATCCGCAGGCGGTGTCGACGGTCGACGAACTGCTTGGCGGCCGCTTCGAGCCGGTGCTGCACGACGTTGCCACGAGTGATTCCGTAAAGCGCGTGATCCTGACCTCGGGCAAGGTTTACTACGACCTCAAACAGGCGCGCGACAAGGCGAATGCGACGGTGGCGATCCTGCGCATCGAACAGTTCTATCCGTTTCCGCAGGCTTTGCTCGTCGATGCGCTGAAGGGATATCCGAACGCGACCGAGATCGTGTGGGTGCAGGAAGAGCCGCGCAACATGGGCGCGTGGCCGTTCCTGCACGAGCGCCTCGCATCGCTTCTCGGCGCGAATCAAACGTTGTCGTATGTTGGACGGCCTGTGGCAGCAGCGCCGGCGACGGGCTCACATCACCGCCACGACGAGCAGCAGAAGGCGCTCGTCGAAAAAGCGCTGGCCATCGGTTAACCCTCTCCCCCGCTCACGCGGGGCGAGGGCTACTATCGGTCAAAACTTCACGAACCGTGCGGGCAACGCCCGCACGACCAGTGAGATCCAGCGCCAGAATCCCGGCGTGTACACCGTCGACTTTTTCGTTTCGATCGCACGGTGGATCTGCGCGCCTACGGTTGCGGCGGACGCAAACAGAAAGTTCTTCTTGATCCCGCTCGTCATCGGCGTCTCCACCCAACCCGGCTTGATCAGCACGACGTTCGCGCGTCCGCGCGCGCCTTCACAGAAAGCATGAATGGCCGCTTTGGCGGCGCCGTAGACGTAGTTGCTGCGCCGGCCACGATCGCCCGCGACGGACCCGATCACCGCGAGCGTTCCTCGGCCGGCCTGCTCCATGACATTGACGAAATGAGCGGCGATTGCGATGACCGACGTGGCGTTGAGGTCGAATGCTGCGACCTGTGCGGCGACGTCATGTTCGATGGCGCGCTGATCCGGCAGCGATCCGTGTGCGATGAGGACGACGTCGGCCGCACCCGCGGCGGCGGCGAGCGCCGCATCGCGCGAACGATCGGAAAGGTCGGCGACGAACGTGTCGACATCGTCCGCACCTCGCACGCGCAGATCGCTCGCGACGGCCATCAGCTTCGCTTCGTTGCGTCCGACGAGCAGCAGCGACGCGCCGTCATTTGCATACAACTTCGCCACTTCCTGCGCGATCGCGGACGTCGCGCCGATGATCACCACGTTCATGCCGTGACCCTCCTCCAGAATGACGACGAGAACCGTGGATCGGCGAGCGCGCGCAGCTCTGCCCACCGAGGAAAGAAACGGCGGAAGCGAGCAGCGGACATGCGTGCGTCTTTCGCGGGATAGACCGAACCGCCCGCGGCCTCGACGACGTCGTCGCACGCTTCGAGCATCGGCAGCAGCACCTCGGTACGGCGCGCCGCGAAATCGAGACAGACCGTGGTGCCGGCGCGCGGGAATGAGAGCAACCCCGGCGACGCCAGCGAGCCGAATTTCTTGATCACGGTGAGGAACGACGCGAGGCGCGAGCGCGCGGCGCGATCGAGGATCTCTGCGACCGGCTCAAGCCCCGCGTTCTCCGGAATCACGCATTGATACTGCAGGAACCCGTGGCGTCCGTAGATCCTGTTCCAGTTCGCTACCGCATCGAGCGGGTAGAAGAATGGGTCGTAATGTTCGCGCTGCGGGTGGGGCTTGGCGTTCGCGTGAAAGTACGTGGTATTGAACGCGCGGACCGTCACTGAGTTCAGCGCAGCTGGCACGACCGGCACCCATCTGGAGCGACGGGCTCTCAGCCCGTCGACGGGGCCGACGGGCTGAGAGCCCGTCGCTCCAGAGTGGTTCCCTTTGAAGAAGATGCCGCGTGAGTTGCGGCCGGCGAATGAATCGAACCAGGCCACGGTGTATTCGTGCGTTGCGTCGCAATCGCGTGAGAGCTCGTCGAACTCCGTGAGCGAGCGGAACGGCACGCGCTCCACGATCATCTCCACCGATTCGATGCGACGCAGTTGAATCTCCGCGCTCACGATCAGTCCCGTGAGTCCCAGTCCGCCGATCGTGGCCGCGAACAGTGGATCACCTGGAGTGCATCGCGTGCGCGAGCCATCGGATCGCAGCAGCTCGAACGACAGCACGTGTCGTCCGAACGTCCCCGCGTGATGGTGATTCTTGCCGTGAATATCGTTCGCGATGCAGCCGCCCACGGTCACGAACTTCGTTCCGGGAGTGACCGGCGGGAACCAGCCGCGCGGCACCGCCAATCGCAGGATCGCATCGAGCGTCACGCCTGCTTCACATTCGAGTACGCCGGTTTCGGAGTCGAAGCGCCGAAAGCGATCGAGGCGCGACACGTCCAGCAAGGTGTGGTCGTTGTTCAACGGCACGTCACCGTAGCTGCGTCCGAGGCCGTACGCGAGCAGCAGATCGTCATCGGGTAAGGCGTCCTGAGGCCACGTCACATCGACGACGCGCGCCGGCCGCGACGGAATGTACCGGCCCCACGATTCGTGCGTCGTCATATCGCCGCGAACACGAGCACCGCGATCAGCGCGCCCACCGCATAACTGACGGGATCGCGCGCGGCAACGACGATCGGGTCGTCCTGAATCGTGCCGCGATGCGCGAGGAACCACATGTGCGCAATCCAGTAGAGGAACAGCGGACACACCAGCCACAACAGCCTCGGCGACTGATACAGCCGCGTGACCTGCGGGCTGGTGAGATACAACGCGAGCACGAGCACGGCCATGAATCCGCTCGCCACACCCATGCTGCGCAACAGGTCGCGATCGCCGGTCACGTAGCCGCGGCCCGGTGCCGCGTTGGTCGACTGCGCTGCCAGTAATCCGAGATCGGCGTAACGCTTGAGCAGGGCGAGGCCGACGAAGAAGAAGACGGAAAGCGCGAGCAGCCAGTCCGAGACTTCCACGCGCGCCGCGACGCCACCGGCCAGCACGCGGATGGTCCAGAGCGCGGAAAGCGCAAGCACATCCAGAAACGCGCGGCGCTTGAACACGAGCGAGTAAATGAGCGAAAGGATCGAGTAGCCCGCGAGATACGCGACCAGCTCGAGCGACACGCTGAACGCGATCGCCACCCCTGCGATCAGCAGCAACGCCGCCGCGATCATCGCCACCATCGGCGAGAGCGCACCCGACGCGATCATGCGGCTCTTCTTGGTCGGATGTGCGCGATCGAACTCCGCGTCGCGCACGTCGTTTACGAGGTACATCGCCGACGCGCAGAACGAAAACGACAGGAACGCGAGCGCCGTCGCCGTCATCGCGGCAGCGTCGCCGGTGCGATGCGCGAGGAACACCGGCGCGAAGAGGAGGACGTTTTTCGTCCAGTGCAACGGCCGGAGCGATCGCAGGAGTGCGGTCATCGTTGGCGCGGATGATACGCGGAGACGACGAGAGGCCTCTCGTCGTCTCCCGAGCGGAGCTACACTCCGCCGCGATGCCCAACGAGACGCGCTGGCGGTGTGCCACCTACGCGGCAATTGCGTTGTGGCTGTTCTTCGCCGTCCGCCTGATGATCGCGGACGTCTGGGACGAGACCAACGGCATGTTGCTCTTCAGCAGCGCCGCGCTGTCCCTCGGCGAGAAGCTGCACCTGGTGCTCACGCAATCGCTCGGATTCTGGCGGCCACTGCCGACGCTGTTCGTGGCGACGATCCTCCACTTCGTCACCGACTTTGACATCTCCTGGCGGATCCTGCGCGCGATCAACATCGCGTTCGTCGTCACCGCGGTGAAACTGCTGCTCGACGCGACACAACTGAAAGGCGCCGAGCGGTTCGTGACTACGATGGCGATGCTCTTCTCCGGCTCGGCGATCATCGTGGCCGGCTGGTACGCGAACGTGTTCGATGCGGCCGCGTTGCTACTCATCGCCATCGCCATCACGCTCCTCCTCCGCGATCGCCCCGTCGCCGCCGGCCTGATCCTCGGCATCTCGTTCTTCTGCAAAGAGACCACGGCGCTCGCGCTGCCGTTCCTGGTCATGCTCTTCGCCGCGGAACGCATCACGTCCCGCCAACTCCTCCGCACCGCCATCCCGGCCACGCTCCTCGGTGCGCTCTACTTCGCGTTGCGTTCGCAGATCGTGATGTTCGGCGGCCCGGGCGACGTCCACGGCTTCCATTCGCAAGACTTCATGCCGACGCTGCTCAATCTCCTCGAGAGTTTTTGGCGTCAGACGCTCAAGGAGCAAAGCGTGGCCGGTTTCGCGTTCCTGATCCTCTCGATCGCCGCACTGCGCCGGCCCCGCGTCATCGCCGCCGCGCTCGCGTTCCTCGGCGCCACGGCCGTCATTTACTGGGGCATGTTCGGCTCGTATCAGAACGGCCTGCTGATCACCCACATCAACTTCACGGGGCGGCTGTATCTCGTACCGGTGACGCTGATGCTGTTCCTGCTCGCGCTCGAGCGACGCACTCTGATGATCGCCGCGCTGTGTCTTCCGATCGTGTTCGGCGGTTACACGACGTGGCGCGATCACGCGCGGTTCCAGCGGATGTACAAACGGATCTACCGCGTCGCGGCGCGAACATCACCCAAACCGCTGACCGTGCATTTCCCATGGAAGCCACTGGATGACACGGTGCGCGGAATCAGAATCGGCGACATCCCGGACGCGGCGATGGTCGTCAATGCAACAACAGGACGCCTGGAGCGACGCGCTCTCAGCCCGTCGAGGCCATGACGACGGGGCTGAGAGCCCGTCGCTCCAGATTTACAACAATTGCGCGTGCCACGACTGTGCGGCTGGTTTCTCCCATGCGCCTTCGCGAATGTCCCCGAGACGCTCGACCAGCAGATCGAACACGGGCGTTTCGCGGGTGGCCTCGTTCCGAAAATCGGCGCGGCCGACGGCGCGTACTGCGTCGCGGTCGCGGAAGAACACGCGATTCGAATCGAGGATGGCGACGCCGAGCTCGCGCTCGAGCTGTTTGAGCGTGCCGAACATCCGGTCGATCGAGCAGCCGGACTTCTCGCGATGCTCATCCGCCGCCACGATCAGAAAACTTCCGTCGCGCACCTCGGCGGCTCCTGGGATGGGCGTGCCGTGCGCGGCCCAGTCCTCGAGGAACGCGTTTACCTGTCGCAGCAGCGCATCGCTTTTCTGCGCGTCGAGCGAGGGGGAGATGCCGAAGATCCAGACGTGTGCGTCATTGCTGAGCTGATCGATATTCACGCGCATGCGTGCAGCTTATAAACTGCGCGCGTGAGCATCGCAAGAATCCTCGACATGCTGACCGGCAAGACCTCCGAAGCGCAGCTGCGCCAGCAGCATGACCCTCTCCGGCTCGCCACGGCGGGCATCCTCCTCGACATTGCGTACGCCGACGGCCAGTTCTCCCCCGCTGAGGACGGCAACGTCGTCGGCTTTCTCACCGAGCGCTTTCAGCTTTCGCCGGACGACGCGCGCGAACTGCTCGAAGCCGCCGATGAGATCCGGAAGGAAATGGTCGACCATTTCGCGCTGACGAACTACATCCGCAAGAATTCGCCGCTCGCGGAGCGCATCGACATCGTGAAGACGATGTGGCGGCTCGTGTACAGCGACGGGCAACTCTCGCAGCACGAAGCCTATCTCGTGCGCAAGCTCGCCGATCTCCTCGGCCTCGAACATCACGTGATGATCGACGCGAAGTCGGCGGTGCTCAGGGAACTGGGAAGATAATTGGAGCGACGGGCTCTCGGCCCGTCGATTGTCAATCGCTCGGCGGGCTAAGAGCCCGCCACTCCAGATGGCACGGCTCCAGTCAGCAGCGCGTAGCCGATCATCTTGTACAGCAGCCGCGCGCCGACGTTCGCATCCCACTCGGTGTCGCCGGGCGAGACCTCGCATAGATCGAGACCTACGATTCGTTTGCCGGAGCGGCGGATCGCGCGCAGTAAACCGATCGCCTCGTTCCACGACAGACCGCCGGGGACGGGAGTGCCGGTGCCGGGACACAGCGTCGGATCGAGTCCGTCGATGTCCCACGATAGATAGATGTCCTGCGGCAACGCGCCCACGATCTCGTCCGCGATCCGCGCGAACGGCACTCCGTTCTCTTTTCGCGCGGCGATGTCCGCGTCGTAGAACGTGACGATGCGGCCGTTCGAGGTGTCGATCATCTGCCGCTCGGCCTGGCCGAGATCGCGCACGCCGACCTGCACGAGCTTGCCGACCCCGGAGATCTTGCGCATCACGTTGTTGAAGATCGACGCGTGTGACCAGGTGAAGCCTTCATACGCGTTGCGCAGATCGGCGTGCGCATCGAGGTGGAGGATGCCGAGGCCGGGATATTTCTGCGCGTAGGCGCGGATGGCGCCGAAGGGGACGGAGTGATCGCCGCCGAGGATCACTGCCATCTTTCCTTGGCGCAACAGTGCGACGCATTGCTCGTACACCCAGGCGTTCATCCGGTCGCCGTACTCGTTGACCTTGTCCGCGGCGCCCTGCGTGGCGCGATCGATGACGCCGCCTTTCTCGATCACCCGCGCGGCGATCTTTTTCGCCGCGTTGTTCCAGCGCAGCACTTCGGCAGGAATGTCGAGCATGGCGATGCCGCTCGTGTACGGACGGCCGGTTTCCTGATCGAAGAGATCGACCTGCTTCGACGCTTCGAGCACCGCCGCGGGTCCGTTGGAGGTGCCACCGCCGTACGAAGTCGTGGCTTCGAACGGCACCGGGACGACGATGACTTTCGAGTCTTCGACGGCGAACGGCAGACCGTAAATGCCGCTCTCCGCGGGCGCGGGACCATCGGGATCGAAATCAGTGGGCAGGATCGACTTGCGCGCTTTGGCCATCAATCCATGTCCATCGGATTGATGTATTTCTCATCCGATTTCTCAGCGCGCTCGAGCGCTTCCTTGAACCGCTCTTCGAGGATGCGGCTGCGATCTTTCTGGCTCTCGAGCTGCTTCTCGAACCGCTTCGCCGCGTCGCTCTTCTGCGCCTCGAGCCCCGCCACCATCGCGTCGAGCGAGCCGCCCGGCCCGCGCCGCTCCTTTGCCTTGTGCAGCAGCACCTCGCCGCTGAGCCGATCGACGACGAGCGTGGCCTCGCAGCAGGGGCAGAGGATTTCGAAGTTGGCCATGGCGCCGCGATTCTATCGCGGCCCGCGGTCGTGGACGCCAGAACGGCCCGACCGGTGTGGATCGCTAAAAGTACACCTCTACGCCTCTAAGCCTGTCGTCTCCGGGCCTCACCGCAGCGCCCCCGCCAAATCCTCGATCAAGTCTCCGACATGCTCCAGCCCCACCGACGCGCGCAGCAGGTTCTGCGCGGTGCGGCTGCCGGTGCCTTCGCTCGAGTTGCGGTGTTCGATCAGGCTTTCGACGCCGCCGAGGGAAGTCGCGCGGGTGAAGAGGCGCGTCTTCGCGGCGACGGCGAGCGCATCGGCGCGTGTGCCGCGCACGAGGAAGCTGAGCATGCCGCCGAACGCGCTCATCTGCTTTTTGGCGATGTCGTGGCGCGGATGCGATTCGAGTCCCGGGTAGTACACCGCCTCGACGCGTTTGTGCTGCGCGAGAAAGCGCGCGACGGCCATCGCGTTCTCGCTGTGTACGCGCATGCGCACCGGCAGCGTGCGGATGCCGCGCAGCACGAGCCATGAGTTGAACGGCGAGGCAACGCCGCCAATGTGCGTCCGAGCGACCAGCGTTGCGTCGTGCAACTCGTCCTGCGTGCGAAACGCGAGCGAGCCGCCCTGCACGTCGGTATGGCCGCCGAGGTACTTGGTGGTGGCGTGGAGGACGACGTCGGCGCCGAGCTCGATCGGCCGCTGTAACGCAGGCGTGGCAAACGTACCGTCGACGACCAATCGCGCCTCATTCGCATGCGCGATCTCGGCAAGCGCGGCGAGATCGACGATCTTCATCAGCGGATTCGACGGCGTCTCCGCCCAGATCAGCTGCGTCTCCGCGCGCACTGCCGCTTTCACCGCGTCGAGGTCTTCCATCTGCAGGAAATCGAACGTCAGTCCCCAGCGATCGAACGATTCGTTCGCGAGCGCGCGAATCCCGTAGTAGCAGTCATTGGGCAACAGCAAATGGGCACCGCGCGGCAGCGATTGCAGCAGCGCCGCCGCCGCGGCCATGCCCGACCCGAACGCGAGCGCCGCGCTCGCGGAGTCGATCTCGGCCAGCGCTTCTTCGAGGCGCGACTGCGTCGGGTTCGCATCGCGGATGTAGCTGTAGCCGCGCGACGGCTCCCCTTCGTCCGTGCGCGCGAACGTCGTCGAGAGGTGCAGCGGCGGCGCGATCGCCCCCGTTTCCTCATCGACCTGCGCGCCGGCGTGAATCGCTTTCGTGTCGAAGTGCATGCGTTCGACTCTATACCGGCGGCGCCTTCCGGATCTTCGCCAGCGCTTCCACGGCCGCTCTGCGCGCGTAGCGGTTGCGGTCTTCGAGCAAGCGGGTCAGCGCCGGCACCGCGGGTGCCGCCGCGGGACCGAGTGCGCCGAGGGCTTCGGCGGATTTGGTGCGGGTGAGCCAGTCGTCGTCTTCGAGCGCGTGCGCGAGCGGCGTGAGCGCGTCGCGCGAGCGCGGCGCGAGGTGCACGAGACAACGCGCCGCTTCGCCGCGATCCTTCCGAGCGCGATCGCGCAGCCACGCGACGAGCAATGGGATCTCGCGCGCCGCAAATTTGTCGAATGCCGCGCGAGCTTCCGGCGTCCCGATCCTGCGCAATGATTCCGCGGCGCGGCATCGATCCCACGGGCGTGCTTTCGCATCGTTCAGCCGCGCAATCAATACGGATGTCTTTTCGAGCGGCTCCTCGCGCACCGGCAGCGGCTTGTACACCATCGTGATTTCTTCGAGCGCGCGGTTGATCGAGTCGTGCGTGCTGCGATCGGTGGTCTTGCGCAGCAGTTCCTGCAATGCCGGAACCGCCGATGTCGCACGCGGGCCCAGCTCTTCGAGCGTTTGCACCGCGTAGAAGCGGTCCGACTCGTCCTCGAGGTCTTTGATGAGCACCGGAACGGCGGCCTTCCGCACGTTCGCGTCGTCGCCGATCTTGTAGATGGCAAGCGCTGCCTGCGCACGCACGTTTGCACGCTCGTCGCGCAACGCCGCGATCAACGCCGGGACGGCATTGCGCGAACCGATCTCACCGAGTGCCCTCGCCGCGTACAAGCGGACGAGGTTCTGCGGATCGCGCGACGCGGCCGCGAGCGACGCAATCGCGGACGTGGCGTCCGCGCCGATCGCGCCGAGCTTTTCCGCGGCGTTCCATCGCGTCGGATCTTGGGCGCTCTTCAACTCGCGCAGGAGCAGCGGCAGCACGATGCGCTTCGACTGGCGCGATCCACGCATGGCAATCGCCGATGCGAGCGCGGAGATCACCTCCGGATCGCGCTCGACTTTCCACGCCGCGCGCAACGCACCATCGGTATGCGCGACCGGCGCGTATTGCTGCAGCACCCGCGCGGCCTCGCGACGGACTGCGGCATCACGATCGCCGAGACGCTTCAGCAGCGCAGTGGCGATGTCGGCAGCCGGCGTCGTGAGGTCGAAGTACGGCACGTACAACGTCTCGATCACCGCGCGGCGCACGATCGGCGACGGATCGTCCAGCGCGCGCAACACCACCGCCCTCGCAGCCGCGGCCACATCCCGCGGCGCATCCCGCGCAAGCAAACGCGCCGCCTCGGCACGCGCCGACGGGCGCGGATCCTTCGCGAGCACTTCCGGCAGTCGACGCAGGAACGGCTCTTCCTTTCCACCCTTCGCGAGGATGTCGAGCAGTTCCGACTCCAGCTCGACGTGATCCGCCTCCTTCGTGCGCCCGCACATGCTTGCGAACAGCTGCGGGCCGTCGGCGTAGACCAGGAATTCTTTTCCCATCGCGAACCGCTCGAAGCCGCAGCCGCGCCACCGGTCGACCTCGATTGTCTTCGTCTTCACGCCCTTCCAGCTCCTCGAAACGTCGAGCCGCACCTTCCTCTCGATGTGCGTCACGCGCCCGCGAAAGACAGCGCTTGCGCCTTTGAACGAGACCGCGGGCGGTCCGGGACCGGCGCAACTGCAGGCATGCATATCGGCCGTGAGGGCGATGCAGAACACGGCGATGGCAGAGATCGTCCGCGTCTTCATGACTCCCCGACTTTATACTGCACGCCGGGTGAGTGGTATGGCGCGTGGAAGGCAGGCGGTCGTTCTCGTTCTCGACGATGATGAATCGATCGGGAAATTCGTGCAGGGCGCGCTCGTCGAGCCCGAGTACCGCACCATCTGGCATCGTAATCTCGGCGATGCCGTGGCGGGACTGGAAGAGGAGCTCCCCGACCTCGCGCTGATCGACATCGAGCTCGGCGCCACCGAGAACGGTTGGGACCTCATGCGCGCGTTGCGCGAGCGTCCGGACACGCGCGGCATCCCGATCGTGATGATGACCGGCTCGTCGGATACGCTGAACCGCGAGCGATCGCTGCGGATGGGCGCCGATCGCTATCTCATCAAGCCGGTCAGCGCGGAAACGCTGCGCCGCGTCGCGGGCGAGATGCTTTCCGTACGCGACGACATCTGGTGGACGCTCACGCTGCGCACCGAACAAGCGGCACGCTTGCGCGAGCTTTTCTTCGATCCGACCACCGACGTTCCGACGCTGGCCATCGTCGTCGACGATCTCCGCCGCCTCGTCGAGCATGGCGAGACGCTGCTCGTGTTCTGCATCGAGATCGAGCCGCTGTTCCGCATGGGCGAGCGCAATCTGTGGGACGCGTTCGATGAGCTGCGCCGTCACTTCGTCCGCGGCCTCCGCGTCATGGTCGGTCCTCTCCTCGGCAACGACGTCGTCATCGGCACAAGTCACTCCGGAGCGAACGATTTCTACTGCTTCGCCGCGGCGAGTCCGGCGGCGAACGTGCCGCAGATCGCTCGCGATCTCGAGCGCGTCGCACGTGCGTCGCTCAAAGCGCTGCCGATCGAACAATCACTCAAAGACGAAGTGGTGGTCTTCTCGGGCGGCGCTTCGACGCAGCCGCAACCGATCTTCGCGCCGCGCATCCTCTACAACGCCGTGCGCGAGGCCAAGGACAGCGCGGAGCGGCGCGAGACGCGTTACTACCACGCCATGCGCGAGCGGATGATCCGCACCATCAACGATCGCCTGATCACGACGGTGTTCCAGCCGGTGGTGAACCTCGAGACGCGCGTCGTGGTCGGGTACGAGGCGCTCTCGCGCGGGCCGGCCGGAACGGAGCTCGAGAATCCCGAGGTCCTGTTCGAGCTCGCGCGCGATTTCGATCTCGTGTGGGACCTCGAGGCGCTTTGCATCGAGAACATCATGCCGTTCCTGCACGACGTGTGTGCGCGCGGCCTGCTCTTCTTCAACCTCGAGTCGCACTTCATCCAGCAACTCCAGCACCGCGGCACGGACATCTTCGAGCCGTTCTTCCACTGCCATCGGCAGGTGGTCATCGAGGTGACCGAGCGCAGCGCCATCCGCGACTACGGCACGTTCCGCCGCACGCTGCACGAGCTGAAGAAGATGGGCTTCAAGATCGCCATCGACGACTGCGGCTCCGGCTACGCGACGCTCGAAGCGGTCGCCGAGCTGCAGCCCGATTACCTGAAGGTCGGCCATTCCCTCTTCCACGGCGTCGAGCACGACCCGATCCGCCGCCGCCTGGTCGAGCTCGTCGCCCGCTGCGCCGACACGATCGGCGCTCACACGATCGCTGAGGCGATCGAGACCGAGGAGCAATTGCGCGTGTGCCGGGATCTCGGCATCACGGAGGGGCAGGGGTACTTGTTGGCGCGGCCGGCGCCCTGGGAGGAGTTTGTTGGAGCGGAATTGAAAATCGAAAATTGAGAAATGTGAAGAACCGCGCTTTGCGGCCCTCGTTTTTTCAATTTTCAATTTTCAATTTTCAATTTCCTCCTTCCGTCCTCCTCCCTCATACTCGCCACGAAATGCTCCACCTCGGATCCATCGGCAAAACCTCCATCGACGTCGACTTCAGCTTCTTCATGCTGCTGGGGTTGTTCGTCATCCTCAACTACGACGAATCGCGGGGGATCGAGTACGCGCTGATCTGGATTCCCATCCTTTTTCTCAGCGTGCTGATTCACGAGCTCGCGCACGCCGCGGCCATCGCCATCTTCGGATTCGGCGCGAGCTCGATCATCCTCGGCGGCATGGGCGGCCTCACGGCGAACGAGCACATGCGCAACGCGCGGCCGTGGCAGGGGTTCGTGATCAGCGTGGCGGGGCCGGTGTCTAGCTTCGTACTGTGGTTCCTTGCGTCGATGGCGATGGGGCTGCCGATCGCGCGCACCGACCGCTTCTTCGCGGTGTTCCTCCCGCTGTTTGCGCTGGCGAACGCGTGGTGGGGCATCTTCAACCTGATCCCCGTCCCGCCGCTGGACGGCGGACACGCCACCCGCGACTTCTTTCGTATGTTTCTGGACGAGCGGAAGGCGTTCATCATCGCCATCTGGATCGCGATCATCGTCGGCGGCGCGGTCACGATCCTCGGCCTGATCAACCGCCAGCTCTTCCTCACGATCTACATCGGCTGGTTCTCCTACATGTCCTGGCAGCGCTGGCAATACTTCAGGGAGCACGGCATTCCGGGAGACTGAACTAAAATCGCGGTCACCCGAGCCTGAATGACCATCCCGTCGGATCTCGCCGTACCCGTCCCGCCGACGCTCTCGCGTGTCCTGCGGGCGCGCCGCGCGCTCGTGCGGCTCTTCCGCCGGCTCCGGCGCGGCACCGCGCTTTCCACCGACGAGATCCACACCAGCGTCGCCATCCTCAAGGCGCAGCAGGAAGCGACGCTGGAAGGCATCCTGGTGGTCGACCTCGCCGGCAAGATCCTGTCGTACAACAAGCGCTTCCTCGAGATCTGGCAGATCCCGGACTCCGTCGCCGCCACCGCCGACGACAACGAGCTCCTCGGATACGCGGGCAACACCGTGGCCGACTGGCAGTCCTTCATCGACCTCGTAAACCATCTCTACGAGCATCCCGATGAAGTGCGCAGCGACGACCGCATCCTGCTCAAGGACGGACGCACGCTGGAGCGCGCGTCGATGCCGATCATCGTCGACGGACAGATTCGCGGCCGCTCCTGGTACTTCCGCGACTGCACCGATGTTCTGAAAGCCGAGAAACTGCAATCGGCCCTCTTCCGCATCGCGCAACTCACTCGCGAGTCGCCGACGCTCGACGCGTTCTACGCCGCCGTGCACGGCATCGTGGGCGAGCTGATGAACGCGAAGAATTTCTACATCGCCGAATATCAGCACGACGCGAATCGCCTGGTCTTCCCCTACTTCGTCGACGAATACGACCAGCGCGTCGAGTGGCTCAACCCCGGCCATGGATTGACCGCGTACGTGCTGCGCACCGGCCAGCCGCTGCTGGCGACACCGGAAGTATTTGAGCGCCTCGTGCGCGACGGCGAAGTGGAACCGGTTGGCAGTCCGAGCATCGACTGGCTCGGCGCGCCGCTGCGCAGCGGTGAGACCACGTGGGGCGCGATCGTCACGCAGTCCTACGACGTCGGCGCGCGCTATACCGAGAAAGATCAGGAAGTGCTGGTGTTCGTCGCGCAGCACGTCGCCGCGGCCATCGAGCACAAGCGCCGCGAGGAAGCGCTGCGCGCGAGCGAGCGGCTGTACCGGCAGATGTTCGAGAACAACCGCGCCGTGAAGCTGCTCATCGATCCGGAGAGCGGCGCGATCGTCGACGTGAACATGGCCGCGTGCGATTACTACGGCTACACGCGCGACGAGATGCTGGCGCTGCACGTGTGGGACATCAACGTACGCGGCGAAGAGCAGATGAAGATGCACATCGGCCGCGCCGCGACCAACGAGCGGAACTACTTCCAGTTCCGCCACATGCGCGCCAACGGCGAGATCCGCGACGTCGAGATCCACACCGGGCCGATCGAGATCGGCAACCGCAAGCTGCTCTTCTCGATCGTGCACGACATCACCGAGCGCAAACGCGCCGAGAAGGCGCTGCAGCAGTCGGAAGAAAAGTACCGCGTCATCTTCGACTACGCACCGGTGGGCATCTATCAATCGACGCGCGACGGGCGGCTCGTCACCGCGAACGCGACGCTCGCGCGCATGCTCGGTTACGACTCGGTCGATGAGCTGTTGACCAAAAACCTCGAGCGCGACATCTATCTCGATGGCAAGCAGCGCGATGAGTTGATCCGCCGCTTCGAGCCTTATGCGTACGCGAACAACGTCGAGCTGCAGTGGCGGCGCAAAGACGGCAGCGCGATCTGGGTACAGCTCAACGCACACGGCGTCCGCTCTTCGCACGGCTCGCTGTTTTTCGAAGGGTTCGTCTACGACATCACCGAGCGCAAGTCGTTCGAGGAGCTGCTGCGCAAGCAATCGGCGGCCATCACCGCGTCGATGGATGGCATCGGCATCCTCGACGAGCGGCTCGAATTCACGTACGTCAACGATTCACTGGCGCGGCTGTTCGGCTACACCGATCACAATCTGCTCATCGGCCGCTCGCTGTGCGATCTGTATGAGCCGCAGGAACAGGTCCGCTTCATCACCAGCATCGTGCCGCTTGTCGAACAGCGCGGCCGGTGGCGCGGCGAGGCCACGGGACTGCGCCGCGACGGAACGAATTTCCCGCAGGAGATCTCGCTCACCTCCATCAGCGGCGGCAGCATGGTGTGCGTCGTACGCGACATCACCGAGCGGACGTATGCCGAGGAGCAGATCAAGCACCTGGCGTATCACGATGCGTTGACCAACCTGCCGAACCGGCTGTTGTTCAAGGACCGTCTCACCGTTGCCATCTCGCACGCGCAACGCGAAGACGCGCGGCTGGCGGTGCTGTTCCTCGACCTCGATCGCTTCAAGGTCATCAACGACTCCCTCGGCCACAACATCGGCGACCAGCTCCTGCAGGCCGTGGCCGCGCGCGTCCAATCCTGCGTTCGCGACAGTGACACCGTCGCGCGACTCGGCGGCGACGAGTTCACGGTGCTCCTCCCACGCCTGCAACGTTCCGAGGATGCGGCGCCGGTTGCCGAGAAGATCATCGAGGCGATCCGCTATCCGTTCCACATCGAAGGGCGCGAGTTCTTCATCACCACGAGCATCGGCATCAGCCTCTTCCCCGAGGATGGAACGGATGCGGAGAGCCTGATCAAGAACGCGGACACCGCCATGTATCAGGCCAAGGAAGTCGGCCGCGACAACTATCAGCTCTTCAACGCGGTGGTGAATGCGAAGGCGTTGCAGCGGATCGCGCTCGAGCATGGCCTGCGCAAAGCGACGACGTCGGGCGAGATGACCGTGCACTACCAGCCGATCTACGACATGCGCACCGGCCAGACCACTGGCATGGAGGCGCTGCTGCGCTGGACGCATCCGCAGATGGGCAGCATTCCGCCGAACACGTTCATCCCGCTGGCGGAAGCGACGGGCATGATGATTCCGATCGGCTCATGGGCGCTGCGTAAAGCCTGCGAACAGGCCAAGGCGTGGCACGACGCTGGACACAATTCCTTGTCGCTCGCCGTGAATCTGTCAGTGACGCAACTGCAGCAGGTGGATCTCGTCGATCGCGTGCGCACGATTCTCCATGAGACCGGCTTCCCCGCGTCATCGCTCG
>Ga0196977_1000151_pt1 | contig 44963 bp, 39 predicted proteins | sample S3v_1013CmetaG_FD_148634 | JGI IMG/M metagenome (GOLD analysis project Ga0196977, IMG submission 148634) | Soil microbial communities from Anza Borrego desert, Southern California, United States - S3+v_10-13C | ecosystem: Environmental > Terrestrial > Soil > Desert | place: USA: California... | reverse complement strand
ACTGGTCGCCGCCCGCGAAGAAGACGACCTCGGCGTTGCGCACCGTCGCCTCGACCGCGGCCGTGTTCGAGTCGCGCGCGCTGGTGATGACCAGCGTCTCGACCGAGTCCACGCCGTTCATCGCGAAGATGTAATCGTTGTAGCCGTCCGAGCCGGTCGAGCGCAGGATGACCACGTCCACCTTCGTCGCGCAGGAGGTGCAGCCGCGCGCCTGATCGATCATCCACTGGATCGCCGCGTCCACGTCCGTGCCGCCGCCGCCGAAGTCGTGCGCCGGGCCGAAGAGGACGGGCGCGACATCGGCCCCGCTCCCCGTCAGGTAGCGGGTCACCTTCGCCTTCGCCTCGGCCGCGGGGAAGAGCAGCGCGAGCAGGAGCAGCCAGCCGCCCCGCCGGGTCAGTCTCAAGCGTTCGCTCATGGTGGGCCTCCCTTGTCTGGTCAGGTTTGTCGCCGGTGAGGTTCAAATCCGGGCCGGAGGGTTCTACTTCAAACCGCGCCCGAAGGCAAGGAAAAGAATTCCGGATTTTGGATTTTTGATCGGCGGCAGATAGCCGTCGGTTGAGAGAGAAAAACTGAAAACCGGCGGCCGGCGAGTGACGGCCGAGCCCGAACCCCGCGCCGCTTGACAGGCGGGCGGTTTAGAATTATTCTAATTCCACTTCAAACAGCAGGACAATTTCATGGCGGGCGGAAGTGGAGATCAGGGCGGCGGGCGGGCGCTGACCCCGCAGCGGCGGGCCGTGCTCGACGTGGTGCTGGAGTCGGGCGAGCACCTCACGGCCAACGAGATTTTCGAGGCCGCGCGCCGCCGCCTGCCGACGCTCAGCTTCGCCACCGTCTACAACTCGCTGAAGTACCTGAGGGACGCCGGCCTCCTGCGCGAGATCAACTTCGGCAAGGGGTCGAGCCGCTACGACCGCGAGACGGGGCGCCACGACCACGCCATCTGCTCGCGCTGCGGCCGCCTCGTGGACTTCGACCTGCCCGAGACGCCGCAGATGCTGCGCGCCGCGGCGCGCCGCTCCCGCTTCAAGCCCGAGTCCATACACCTGACGCTCGTCGGGGTCTGCCCCGACTGCCAGTCGAAGACCCGAAGCGTCGGCCCTTAAAAGTTTTCGCGCGGGCGCGCGCGGCCGAGCGCCGCCCCTTAAATTCAGAGCTGTTTCAAAACCAACGGAGGAATCATCAGTTATGGCAACCGCAAAGGTCGGACAGCCGGCGCCGGATTTCGACATGCCCTCGACCAAGAACATCGAGAAGCTGAACGAGAACGTCAGGCTCTCCGACTATCAGGGCAAGTGGGTCGTGCTGCTGTTCTACCCGCTCGACTTCACCTTCGTCTGCCCGACGGAGCTGACCACGTTCAGCGAGCGCCTCGACGACTTCGAGGGCATCGGGGCCGAGGTCATCGGCGTCTCGACCGACTCGGTACACTCGCACCGCGCGTGGCTGCGCACGCCGCGCGAGCAGAACGGGGTCGAGGGGCTGCGCTACCCGCTCGCGTCCGACATCACCAAGCAGGTCTCGCGTGACTACGGCGTGCTCATCGAGGACAAGGGCGTCGCGCTGCGCGGCCTCTTCGTCATCGACCCCGAAGGCATCCTGCGCTACGCCGTCATCCACGACCTGAACGTCGGCCGCTCGGCCGAGGAGACTATCCGCGTCATTCAGGCGCTCCAGACCGGCGGGCTCTGTCAGGCCGAGTGGCGTCCGGGTCAGGAGACTTTGAAGGTCTGAAAAGCAGGCGGCGGGCGTCGGTTGGCGGGGAGGACAATCTGTTTTTCCCCGTCACCCGCCGCCCGGCGCCTTTCGCCGAGGTGACACCATGCCGATGAGGATCGGGACGGAGATGCCTTCGTTCGAGGGGGCGACCGAGTGGTTCAACGCGACGGCGGCGCGGGCGGCCGAGGAGGCGAAGGGCCGCCCCGTGCTCGTCCACTTCTGGTCGGTGAGCTGCGAGACGTGCAAGGAGCAGATGCCGCGCGTGGCCGAGCTGCGCGACGCGCGCGCCGCCGAGGGCCTGCGCGTCGTCGCCGTCCACATGCCGCGCTACGAGGCCGACACGGACGTTGAGGCCGTGCGCGACGCCATCACGACCAACAACATCACGGAGCCGTGCGCCGTCGATAACCAGCACGCGCTGCGCGACGCCTTCGGGAACGAGCAGGGGTTCGTCCCCGCTTATTACCTGTTCGACCCGGAGGGCAAGCTGCGCTGCTACGCGGCCGGCGAGCGCGGCCTCAACATGATCGGCCCCGCGCTGGAGCGCGTCCTCGCCGCGTCGAAAGCCGCGGCCCAGTAAAACGTAAGCCCGGCCGTGGGGGAGGGCTTTCGTTAGAAGGGCGAAGGGATGTTGCCGAGCAGCCGGCTCAGAAGGTAGAGGCTGAGCGTGACGGAGCCGACGAGCAGGGCGAGCAACGCGAGGACGATGACGGCGAGGAAGAGCCAGTCGGAGGCGCGGCCGTGCCGGGCCTCTTCCGGGGTCGCCGTGGCGCGCTCGCGCAGCAGCTCGACGTTCTTCTGGTTCGACTTCCAGTAGAAGTCGAAGAGGTCGCCGACGAAGGGGATCGAGCCGACGAGGTAATCGACGGCGACGTTGGCCCCCATCCGCAACAGCGTCACCTTCGGCACGCGGTAGCGCACGCCCGAGGCGAGGATGTAGAGCGAGACGGCGGTGGTGGCGAAGTCGCCGACGCCGGGGACGAGGCCGACGAGCGCGTCGAGGCCGAAGCGCCAGCCCGTGCCCGGCACGCGGAACAGCCCGTCCATCCACCGGCTCAACTGGTCGAGGCTGCCTTCGACTTCGGCCCGCGAGTGGTGACGCGGCCTCAGCGCCTCGGCCTCCCTCCTCTCCAGCTCTCTCCTCATTCGCCTCCCCGCGGCCCCGAACTCAAGACGGCAAAAGGTCGCCGCCATCATACGGGGAAACCACCGGGCCCGCCAAGAGATGCGGTTAGCGCCGGAGCGAATCAACACAGAGGGGGCGCGGAGAAGATCAACCTCTTCTCCGCGCCCCCTCTGTTCTCCTCTGCGTCTTCTGTGTTAGAAACTCCCTCCCGACACTCGACGACCAACCCGCCGCGCGAGGCGCGCTCACCTGAGCGGCTCGAACTCCGAGGCCGTGTGCTCGCCCGTGAAACCGTCGAGCAGAACCCTCCGGCTCGGCAACACCTCTGTGACGCGGAACGTGCGCTCGCCCCTGTCCCTGCCCGGCATCAACTCGGCGCGGAAGGTCACGCGCATCCCCGGCCGCGCCCACAGCCCCGCCGCGTACAACGCCGGCGCCGCGCCCCCCGCGCCCGCCGCCCGCCCGCCCCACAAGCTCCCGATCATTCTCAACATCTCGCGCCTCCGAAACGCCGCACTGAACGTCCTACACCTACCAAACGCGAGGCGGAGGCGGGGATTCAATCACGCCGCCGCGACAAAAGGGGCCGGCTTCGTAGCCCGCCCCTTCGCCGCGCCGGTTCTTTCGCCGCCGGCCGTCCCCTACGGCGCGGGCGTGAAGCCCGTCAACGGGTGGCCGTAGAAGGCGTCGGACTTCCAAGCCGTCTTGTCCCACGCCCCGTCCTGATCGCCGATGACCTGCACGGGGACGATGACGCGCTCGGTGCCGACCTTGTTGGACAAGGCGATGCCGTTGTCGAGCTTGCCTTCGGGGCCGGCCGTGAACTTGATCGAGCGCGCCAGCTTGTTGTTCCACAGCAGCTTGAACTCGTACTCGCCGGGGTTCGAGGCCAGCTTGAAAAACTCGTTGGTGTTCGGCTGCCCCTTCCCGCCGTCCGACTTGTCCCAGCGCATCACCATCGGGAAGTTGCACTCGACGCGCGACCACTTCGCCTTCTGCGGCACGCCGTCGTTGACGTAGTGCGTCGTGTTGTTCTCCACGCGGGCCTCGCAGCTGGCCTTGCCCACCTGCATGCCGTCCATGAAGGCCCGGCCGATCTCCTTGCCCTGATAGAAGAGGTGCGGGTCGAAGCGCACCGCCTCGCCGCGCACCCAGAAGGCGACGTTGAAGGACGGCATCTCCCAGCCGTAGACGCTGTGCGGCGTGTAGAAGACGTAGCCGATGGGCAGGTTCCAGTCGTGGTCGACGTAATAGACGAACTTGTTGGCGGCCTTCGGGCCGTGCTCGTTCGAGAGGGTCTTCGCCGCCTTCAGCTTGCCGGTGAAGAGCGTCATGTCGGTTCCGGCCAGCTCGTTCCGCATTTTGATGGCGAAGCTGACGGGGCCGACGGCCGTGACGCTCTTATCCTCGACGGGGCGGCCGCCGCACTCCGTCTTCCACCATTGGCCTTTTTGTATCTCGCCCGTCTCGCAATCGAACTTCACCCACGGGGCGCTGCCGCCGGGCTGCGTGAACTCGGCGTAGAGCTGGCTGCCGCTGGGGATGGGGCCGTTAACGCGGAACTGCATCCGGGGCACCCAGCTCCACACGTCGTAGTTCCCTTTGTAGGAGTTGTTCGTCCACGCGGTGATCTGGAGGGTGTCTTTCTGGAGGGTCGGCTGGTCGTCGCCGGCCGCCTGCGGCGCGGCCGCCGCGCTGCTCGCAGCGGGCTGCGGCCGGGCGGCCGGCTGCGTTTCACCGGCCGGGGCGGGCGTCGGCTGCGGCGTCGGCGTCGGCCGCGGACGGCCGGGCCTTGAGACGCGGGGCAGCCCCGGTAGCTGGGCCGGGGCCGCCGCGGTGGAGAAACACGCGACGAGCAATAACGTGAACGCGCACAGGATTTTTTTTCTCATCTCCGTCCATCCTCTCTGATGCGGGGTCGTGCCGGCGGCCGCGGCCGCACGCCGGCGCGTCCGAAGATTGAAGTGTGCGTTTGAAAGTCTCGCGGCGAGTGCCGAATGGGTGCGGCTTATATCACGGGGCGCGTCAGACGACAAGACACCGGCGGCGCCTCCGGCCCCCACCCGCCCCGGCAGGACTCGGGCGCGCGGAGAAGCGTGAGCGCTCGCCGCGCAAGGCCCGACCGGGCGGGCGGCGGAATTCACCTGATGCGGGTCATCTGCCGCCAGAAGAAGCGGCCGAGGCGGGAGAGGGCGTTGCGGTCGCGGGGTTCGGGCTGGCCGGCGGTGACGCCGAGGGCGGCGGCGAGCTGCGGGTTGGGCGGGGCGATGTCCTCGTCGCCGTGGCGCTCGGAGAGCCAGCGCTGGAAGAGGCGCGTGACGGCGCGGCGCTGGAGCAGCTCGGCCTCGGCGACGAAGGCGGCGCGCAGGTCGTCGAGCCGCGCCACCTCGAAGCGGTTGGCTTCGTAGTAAGCGCGCAGCGCGCGGAAGAAGCGCTCCTCGCCGAGCAGTTGCCGGAGCGCGACGAACATGAGCGCGCCCTTGCTGGTGACGACGGCCGCGTACTGGAACGAGTTGCGGTACTCGCGCGCGGGCCGCTCGGCCGGCATGTCCTCGCCGCCGAACGTGCGGTAAATCTGGTAGACGCCGCGCAACTGATCCTCCAGCGCGACGAGCGCGCGCTCCTCGCCGTGCGCGTCGCGCACGTAGAGCAGCGCCGACCAGTGGGCCAGCGCCTCGTCGAGGACGGGCTCGCGCTCGGGGTCGTTGCCGACGGCCGCGCCCCACCACTGGTGCGCCACGCCCTGCGCGACGGCGAACTCCAGACTCTCTTCGACCGAGACCCTCTGCTCGCGCACGAGCTCCGGCAGGTTCCGCATGGCCGGCGAGTCGAAGTCGACGTAGAAGGCGCTGGCCGTCACCGCCAGCCCGGAGAACTCGGTGCTGCCGAGGCCGGCGACGAGCGGCGCTTCCGTCACGGTGATCTCGCCGAAGGGCGGCGGCCCGAAGCGCGCCGTGAAGACGCGCGCGGCCTCGGCGGCCACTTGCAGCACGCGCCGCCCCGTCTTCTCGTGCTCGGCCGTGTAGACCGAGCGCACGCGCACGCCGCCGACCTCGCGCGAGTCGGAGCGCAGCGTGCGGCCGGCGACGAGGGCGAACGAGCGCAGGCCGCGCGCGCGGAAGGCGCGGCGGTGCTCGCCCATCTGGAAGGCGAAGGTCTCTTCGGCGGAGGTGTAGACGGCCAACTCGCGCGGGGCCGAGACCTCGACCTCGTAGTCGGCCGCGTCGGCGAAGACGGTGTCGCCGACGCTCGGCTCGACGCGGCGGCGCCAGTCGCCTCCGTCGCGCGCGGCGAGCACGGGGTGGAAGCCGCCGAGCAGCATCACGCCGCGCGCGCGGAAGTTGGTGTCGCGCGCGCGCCTGATCTCGCGCGTGTCGCGCAGGGCCGCGCCGACCTGCTGGATGACGTGCGCCGGGAGGCTCGTCTCGTCGGCGTCGATCTCGGGGACGGTGCCCTTGAAGGCGAGCGTGAGGTCGGCCGCCGCGCCCGGCGCGACCGCCTCGCGCAACTGCACGCGCAGGCTGACGCCCGCGTCTTCGAGCGCGGTCTGGAGCGCGACGCCCGCGGCGGTGACTTCGGTGACTTCGAGGCGCGGCTCGTCGGGCGCGGGCGCGGCGTCGGCGGCGCGTCCCTCCTCGACGGGCCGGAGGTTCGGGTAGAGGTGGAAGTAGAGGACGGAGGCCGGGCGGTCGTCGCGGTTGACCCAGCGCACGGTCTGCGTGCCGGCGAAGGAGCGCGCGTCGAAGTCGAGGCGGAGGCTGATCCGGTAGAGCGTGCGCTCGGCCGTCTCGCCGGGAGCCGCCGGCTGTTGCCGCGCGCCGCCCGCGGCCGGCGCGGGCCAAAGCCACGCGAAGCAAAGGAGCGCGGCGAGACTCAACCCCGCCGCCGACCGACGCGCCACTCGCTCCTGTTCGCGAATTGCCCTCAAGAGCCTTACGCCTTAATGTCCGTGAAGCCTCGCGCCGCTACGAATCAGCACGCCCTCAGTCGCGGGCCGCGCCCCGGCGGCCGCCGCGGCGCGCCGTCTCGGTGACGACGATGCCGCGGATGAGGTCGCCGCGCGCGATGCGGTCAACCACGTCGAGGCCTTCGACGACGCGGCCGAAGACCGTGTAGCCGCCGTCGAGGTGCGGCTGCGGCGAGTGCGTGACGAACCACTGCGAGCCGCCCGTGTCCTTGCCCGAGAGCGCCATCCCGACCGCGCCGCGGTCGTACGGCACGGTGTTGATCTCGCAGCGAATCTGGTAGCCGGGGCCGCCGTTGCCGTCGCCGCGCGGGTCGCCGCCCTGCACGACGAAGTTCGGGACGACGCGGTGGAACGAGACGTTGTTGAAGTAGTTGCGGCGCGCGAGCTGCACGAAGTTGTCCACGGTGAGCGGTGCGTCGTCCGCCAGCAGCTCGACGGTGAAGGCGCCCTTGTCGGTGCGGACGACGGCGCGCACGCTCTTGCCGATGCGGGAGAGCGCCCGCGCGTAGTCGGCCTCGCGGTTGCGCGTGTTGACGGTCTCGACGCGGCGCGGTTCGGCCGCGCCCCCGGCGCGCTCGCGCAGCAGGTCTGCGGCGCGGCGGCGCACGAGGTAGTCGGGGACTTCGAGCGCCGAGCGCAGCGCGGCCGTCGCCGCCTCGCCGCGCTGGCGCGCGAGCGCCGAGAGCGTCGAGAGCGCGGCGTCGTTGAGTTGTTCGTCGCCGAGGGCGCGCGGCAAAGCCTCGGCCAGAGCGCGCGCGTTCTCCTCCGACGGCGGCAACTCGCCGAGCAGGTCGGCGGCCGTCGCGCGCACGATCACGTCGTCGCTTTTGAGCTTGGCGCGCGCGACCGAGCCGAGGTCGGGCGGCTTGAAGGCGGCCAGAGACCGCAGCAGGTCGGGCACGGCGAGCGCGGGCGTCTGCCGGTCGTCCATCAGCGCGCGCAGCATCATCTGCGCGTCGGCCTGAAGGGTGACGGCGCTGCTGCCCACCAGCGCGCTCGTCAGCCCGGCCAACTCGCCGAGGCCCTGCCCCGCGGCCGAAACCCGGCGCGCGTAAACGGCGGCGTCGGGGCCGGGGCCGCGGCGGCCGAGTTCGGAGACTTCGCGGTCGCGCAGATAGGCGCCGGGCGCGATGCGGGCCAGAGCCGTCTCGACCTCGGGCGCGGCGACGCCGGCCGCGCGCGCGCGCCGCAGGAGCTCGACCGCGCCCTCGTGGTCTGTGTTCGCGAGCAGCCGCCCGAGCGTCGTCGCCACTTCGAGCAGTTCGTTCGTCTCGGCCGGCACGCGCCCGGCCGCTTGGGCCTGCGCGCTTCTGTAGGCCGCGAGCAGTTCTTCGGCGCGGCGCAGGAGCGGCGAGGCGGCGCGCGCGTCTTTGAGGAGCGCGAGCGAGCGGAGGGCGCTGACGCGGACTCGCTCGTCGGCGTCCGAGGCCGCGGCCTTGAGGAGTTGGTCGAAGGCGGCGGCGTCTTCGGCCGCGCCGAGGGCGCGCGCTGCGTTGGCCCGCGCCGCCGCGTCGCGGTCGCCCGTGAGCATCGAGCGCAGGCGTTCGAGCGAGACTTTCGCGCGCAGGCGCGTCAAAGCGTTGGCCGCGTCGGCGCGCACGCGCGCGTCCTTCGAGTCGAGGAAGAGCGCGACGGCGCGCGGGCCTTCGGCGGGCCGGGCGCGCAGGGCGGCCGTCAGGCCGAGGAGGACGAGCAGGCGGTCAGGCTTCGGCCTTCGGTGCTCGGCCGTGAGCGCGGCGACGACGGCCGCGCCCAACTGGTTCCTGCGCTCGGCCTGCGCGTCGGGGAGCGCCGCCGCGATCTTGCCCAGCGCCTCGACGGCGCGCGCCCGCACCGCCGCGGACTTCGACCCGCGCAGCGCTTCGAGCAGGGCGTCGGCGCCCTCCTCCGACTCGACCTCGCCGAGCGCGAAGGCGGCGGCCGCGCGCGTCTGCTCGTCGGCGTCGGCGCGCAGAGAGCGCGCGAGCGGCGCGACCGCCGCCTCGTCGCCGATGCGGCCGGCGGCGAGCGCCGCGCGCCGGCGCACGGGTGCCGAAGAGTCGGCGAGCAACTGCCCGAGGTCGGACTCCTCCCAGCGCCGCTCGTCCTCGGCGCGCACGATGCGCAGCAGCTTGTCGGCCGCGAGGGCGACGGCCGGGCCGCGCCCCTGCGCGGGCGTCGCCGCGCGCGACTCCCGCTGGCGCGCGGGGGCCGGCGGCTTCGGCCGCGGCGAGGCGCCCTGCGCCGCGTGCGACGCGTGCGCGGCAAGCAGCGAGGCCGCGAGCGCGAGCAGCACTAAAGGGGCGGACGCGCGGCGCGGCCCGTGAGCTTCGAGTGTGGTCTGCATTGGGTTCGCGTGGTGAATCTCGCGCCGGGGCAGGAGACGCCCTCGTCAAACATTTCGCCCGCGGCGCAGCCTGTTCGGGGAAGACCTCCGGTATGCTAAGAAGGCGGGAGGCAAAAGGCAAGGGCAAAGAAGGGTTGCCGGGTGTCGGGCGTCGGATGACGGGTGAAAGATAAGTCGCTTTTCCCCGTTTTTATATCCGGCCGTAGTAAACCTTCGTCTCGTACTCGACGAAGACTTGGCCGGCCTGCCCGCGCCGGCGGAAGAGCGCTTCGAGTTCGCGCATCATGGCGGGGAAGTTCGGGTGGCCCGGCTCGGGCACGTAGGAGGCGGAGAGGAGCCGGCCGCGGAGGCCATCGAAGTCGAAGACCTGACGGTTCTCGAAAGTCTTGAGCCGCGCCCCGCCCGCGCCGAAGAACGGCTCGATCAGAGACTGCTCCGCGTACTTGTGGCTCACCTCGCGGTAGTCCGTGCCGTAGGTCAGCAGCAGCCGCTCGTACTCTTCGAGGAAGGGCGTGCCTTCGGTGAGCCGCTCGTTCCAGACGACGACGATCCATCCGCCGGGGCGCAGGACGCGCGCGAACTCGCGGCGCGCGGCGTCCGGCTCGAACCAGTGCATCGCCTGCCCGGCCGTGACGAAATCGACGGAGGCGTCCGGCAGCGTCGTCGCCTCGGCGCGCCCCTCGACGCTGACGAAGTTCGCGTAATCGGTGAGCAGGCGCTCACCCGCCTCGCGCATCTCGCGGTTCGGCTCGACGCCGTAGACGCGGTTGCCGTTCCGCAAAAACAGCTCCGCCAGAATGCCCGTCCCCGAACCCACGTCGGCGACGACCGACGCGGCCGTCAGCCCGCACTCGGCCCGCAAAAGGCCGAGCACCGCCGCCGGATAACCCGGCCTGTACTTCACGTAATTCTCGACCCGCGTCGAGAAGCGTTCGACGTTCTCCGGCACGCTCAAAGCCCTCCCCGGTCGCCGCCGATTCTAAACCCTCACCGGCTTTCCCAAAAGCGCCCGGCCCGGACTCCGGAGTCACAGACCACACGCACCCCCGGCTAACCTCCGCCTGCCCGCGCCCCGACCGCTCCGGCCTGACCCCCGCCTCCACCCCGGCCGCCGTCAGCAAAATTTATTGCATTCTTCTGCGCGGGGCGTTAATCTCCAACGCGTGGGCGTCCCACCACCTCCCGGCGTTCACAAAACACACCACGACCCCGCCGCCGTGGAGGCAGCCAGCTTCCGCCGGCCGGGTTGGCTTGCGAAATTACAGGAGAGAGAGCACGCTTTCGAGCAGGCTCAGCGCCGCCTCCATCACACTGGCCGAGCCGCCATTCGGCATGTCCGCGCCCGGCGTCGCCTGTTGAACAGCGTCAGGCGGCGGTTGCTTCACGTCGTTCTGTATCCAGCCTGCTTGGGTCGGGCAAGTAAAGGCGAGCAATAACACGAAGGCGCGGATAGTTTTACCCATTTCTTTCCACCTTTCGCTTTTATGAGAATTGAGCAGAATTGCCGACGGAACCTGACGATTCCGGGGGCCTTGGTGCGTACGCCGGAAAATCGTGATACGCAGGGAAAGGCTGTCCTCACATGACTTTAGCAGATGGACACCTGAAGGAACTAGGTGGGTCTTCACTAACCGGGGAGGAGCGGGTCTTGCTGCGCTGCCGAGTCGCCGCCGAGTTCATTTACGCGGGGCAATACGAGGCCGCGCGGGAGGCTCTGGGCGAGTTGTGGCCGGGCATCGGCGGGAAACCCGAGGTGCGGGAATGGCCGCCGGCGGTGGCCGCCGAAGTCCTGCTCCGGTGCGGCGCGCTGACGGCCCTGCTCGGCGGCGCGCAGGGCGTGGAAGGCGCGCAGGAACAGGCTAAAGACCTGCTCACCGAAGCCATCCGTAAGTTCCAGTCGCAGGGGAGGCACCGGGAGGCGTCCGAGGCGCAGGGCGAGTTGGGGGCGTGCTACTGGCGCCTCGGCGCGTACGACGAGGCCCGCGTCATCATGGGCGAGGCGCTTAAAGCCCTGACGGACGCCGACGTGGAGTTAAAGGCGAAAATCCACATCCGGCGCACGCTGGTGGAGCTGAGCGAGAACAGGTATCACGAGGCGCTCAACATCCTGAAAGACGCGGAGCCGGTTTTCGAATCGGCGAACGACGCGCTCAAAGGCAAGTGGCACGGGCAGAGGGGCTTGGTCTTGGCGAGGCTCGCCGACCGGGAAGGCAACGCCGAATACGTTGACAGGGCGATCATCGAGTTCACCGCGGCCATCTATCACTACGAGCAGGCGAAGCACGAGAGGTACTGCGCCACGAACCTGAATAACCTCGCCATGCTGCTCTACAGGGTCGGGCGGCACGGTGACGCGCACGAGCACCTCGACCGGGCGGGCGCCGCCCTCGTGAGGTTGAACGACGCCGCGCTCCTCGCGCAGGTGGACGAGACGCGGGCGCGCGTCCTTATCGCCGAGGGGAGATACGGGGAGGCCGACCGGGTCATCTCGCGCGCCGTGCAGGCGCTCGGGGAAGGCGGCGAGTCGGCTTTACTCGCCGACGCGCTCGCGGTGCAGGGCGTGGTGCGGGCGCGGCTCGGGAGTTACGAGGACTCGGTCGAAGCGCTGCGCCGCGCCGTGGATATGGCCGAAGGGGTGGGCGCTTTCACCAACGCGGGCCTCGCCGCGCTCGCCATCATCGAGGAGCACGGGGCCGACCGCCGGCTGTCTCAGGACGAAGTTTATGAGACTTACATGCGCGCCGACCTGCTGCTCGAAGGCACGCAGGACGCGGAGGACGTGGCGCGGCTGCGGGCCTGCGCCCGCGTCGTCATGCGGCGGCTCGCCGGAGTCCAAATCCACGATCAGGACTTCTCCTTCTACGGCGCGGTGCACGGGCTGGAGGCGAAGTTGATCGAGCAGGCTTTGGAGGAGTCGGGCGGGAGCGTGGTGAGGGCGGCGAAGCTTTTGGGGCTCAAGCACCAGACGTTCACGTCGATGTTGCAGACGAGGCATCAGCAGCTTTTGGGTAAGCGGATGCCGCGCAAGCCGCGGCGGCGGAGCATCATCAGGCAGCCGAAGTAGCTCCCGCGCGCCATTTAAATTCGGCGCCGGGTTGTTTAATCCGTGCGCCGCGGGCGCTTTTCACAGGCCGAAACCGGCCGCGGGGTTAATAAGTCAACCGCCCGGTTGACAAAAGCAGCCGCGCGCCCGTAGCATGATTTTGTCGTGGTGGCAGTCGTTAAAAACGGGTTGGGGGCTTCGCGCGGCGAGATCGTGCAGCAGTTGCGCGCGCGGGGCCGCGTGAGCGCGGACGAGTTGGCGGCGGCGCTCGGCGTGTCGAAGCAGTGTGTGCGTAAGCACCTCGACGTGCTGGAGCGCGGCGGCTACGTCGAGCACGCGCCGGAGCGCGGCGACCGCGGGCGGCCCGCGCACGTCTTCCGCCTCACGCCGAAGGCCGAGGAGTTGTTCCCGAAGCGCTACGACCTGTTCGCGCGGGCCGTGCTCAAACAGGTCGGCGAGGTCTGGGGCGAGCGCGGCCTGAACGCCGTCTTCTGCGGCTGCGCCTCGGAGATGGTCGCGTCGCTGCGGCCGCGGCTCGAAGGCTTGGGCTTCGACGGGCGCGTGCGTAAGCTCACCGAGCTTCTGGGCGAGATGGGCTACGAGGCCGAGGCCGAGCGGCTGGAGGACGGCTCCTACGTCGTCACCGAGTGGAACTGCCCGCAGGCCGACCTCGCGCGCGAGTACCGCCAGCTCTGCGATCAGGAGTTAATCGTCTACCGCGAACTGCTCGGCGCGGAGGTCTTCCGCGAGTCGCGCATCGCGGGCGGCGCCACCCGCTGCGCGTACAGGGTTCTGAAACCGAAAAGCCGTAAATCGTGAATCGACGAAGGCGGTTTCGATTCGCCGCCCGCCCGGCATCGAGCACGATTGACGGTTCACGACCGACGAGGAGTTGAATGGCACAAGTGACCGAGGCCGAGGTGTACGGGGCGCTGTCGCAGGTCAAAGACCCTGACCTGCACAAGGACATCGTCCGGCTCGGCTTTATCAAGGATTTGCGGATCGAGGGCGGCGACGTAAGCTTCCGCGTGGTGCTGACGACGCCGGCCTGCCCGGTGCGCGAGCAGTTGCAGGAGCAGTCGCGCGCGGTCGTCGCGGCGCTGCCGGGCGTCACGTCGGTGAAGGTGACGATGGACGCCGAGGTGCCGACCGGGCGCGGCGTCGGCGAGAAGCTTTCGATGGGCGGCGTGCGCAACATCGTCGCCGTCAGCTCGGGGAAGGGCGGCGTCGGCAAATCGACCGTGGCCGTCAACCTCGCCGTGAGCCTCGCGCGCGACGGCGCGCGCGTCGGCCTGATGGACGCGGACGTTTACGGGCCGAACGTGCCGCTGATGCTCGGCGTCGCCGCCAAGCGCCCCGAAATCTCCGGCAACAAGCTCCTGCCGCTCGAAGCGCACGGCGTCAAGCTGATGTCGATGGCGGTGTTGAAGCCGGGCGACGAGCCGATGATCGTGCGCGGGCCGATCCTGCACGGCCTCGTCCGCCAGTTCCTGCAGGACGTGCTGTGGGGCGAGCTCGACTACCTGATCGTGGACATGCCGCCGGGCACGGGCGACGTGCAGCTCTCGCTGGCGCAGCTCGTGCCGGTGCAGGGCGCGGTGATGGTGACGACGCCGCAGGAGGTGGCGCTGGCCGACGTGCGGCGCGCGCTCAGGATGTTCGAGGCGGTCAACGTCCCCGTCCTCGGCGTCGTCGAGAACATGAGCTACTTCGTCGCGCCGGACACGGGCGCGCGCTACAACATCTTCGGCGAGGGCGGCGGGCAGAGGCTCGCCGACGAGTACGGCGTGCCCTTCCTCGGCGCGGTGCCGCTCGGGCTGGAGGTGCGCGAGGGCGGAGACCGCGGCGTCCCCGTCGTCGTCAGCCGCCCCGACTCGCCGCAGGCCGCGGCCTTCGCGCGCGTCGCCGAGGAGGTCGCGCGGCAGGTTTCCATCGAGGCGATGAAGCCCGAGCTGGTCGTCCTCGGCAAGGCGAAATAAGTCGTCAGTCGTCGGCCATCGGTCGCTAGCCCCGCGCGGGCCGACGGCTGAGAACTGATCACTCGACTCAGGCATCAAACAGAGTAAAAGGAGAAAGAGAATGGCAGCGACACAACTTCCGACGATGACTTTGAACGTCACGGAGGCGGCGGCCGGCGAGATCAGGAAATTCATGGAGGGCGAGGAGGGGCTGCCGGAGTCGGCGGGCCTGCGCGTGCGCGTCGTGCCGGGCGGCTGCTCGGGCTTCCAGTACAGCCTCAACATCGAAGAGTCCTCGCGCCCGAACGACCACATCATGGAGTCGCACGGCGTCCGCCTCTTCGTCGACATGTTCAGCGCGCAGTACCTCAACGGCGTCGAGATCGACTACGTGACGGGCGTCATGGGCTCGGGCTTCACCTTCAAGAACCCGAACGCCACGGGCGGCTGCGGCTGCGGCTCGTCCTTCACGGCCTAAATTCCGACCTCCGTCGAGCTTGGCGAGCGGCCGGCCGAACGCGGGCGACACGGGGCGGGCGCGGGGGCCACGGGGGGACGACTTCTTCTCCGTGAACCCCGGGTTCCCCTCCGCGCCCTCCGCGTCGGAGTGAAGAGCCGCCACACCCGGCGAAGACTTCAACACCAACCACAGGAGCGAAACAGATGCCGAGGATCGAGGCGGAGACGGCGGCGGGGGCGCAGGCCTTCGAGGCGGCCGAGGGGCGCAAGCTGGTGCTGGCCATCGAGGACGCCGGCATAGACATCCTGCACCGCTGCGGCGGCAACGCGAAGTGCACGACCTGCCGCGTCGAGGTGCTGGCCGGCGACCCCGGCGAGATCGGCCCGGCCGAGCGCGACCGGCTGGCCGTCGAGACGGGGCTGCCCGAGACCGTGCGGCTCTCGTGTCAGGTGCGCGTCGCGGACGACCTGAAGGTGCGCGTCATCAATCAGGCGAGCGTCAAGGGCATCGACGCCGGCCCGCGTCCCGTCGAGGGCTGAAGGCGCGGGCCGCGCGCGGCGCGAAAGTTTAAGGGGCGGCGGGACTCTTCCGCGGAAGAGTCCCGCCGCCCCTTTCTCACAGGCACTTGCGCAGTCGCCCGGCGCTGCCGCGCGTGAGCGTGAAGGTGAGCGCCTCCGCGACGCCTTCGGCCTCGACGCGCAGAGTCATCGTGTCGCCCTCGACCTTGCCGCTGTAGCGCGCGGGCAGTCTCTCCTCGCCCGCGCCCTCGCGCACGGGGCCGCCGCGCTCCCTCGTGAAAGTGCCGCGCGCGTCGAAGCCGCCGGCGGCGTCGGGCGCGGGGCTTTCGAGCGTGCCGTGCGCGCAGTCGAACTCGACCTCCGCGCCCGCCTCGCCCACTTCGAGCCGCGCGCCCGTGCCGCCCCACGCCCCCTCCAAGCCTTTCGACCTCCCGCCCTGAGCCATCGGCGCCCGGCCTCCCCGGCCGTCGGCGTCCGCGCCCGCGCACGAGCCGCCCTGCGCGCCGAGCGCGGCGAGCAGCAGCAGCGGCAGCGCGCAGGCCGTCAGCCTCCTGCGTCCGTCTCCGTTCATCGCCGTACACCCCCGCCCGCAAGGATAAACCCGCGGGCGCGCCGGGGCGAAGCGCGGCCCAAGATTGTTGCGCCGCCGCCGCGGTTTTTGTGTTAATCTCTCGCCCGCGCAACAGACGAAACGTGACCAGCCGGCGGCCCTTCGACCGCGACCGCACGCCCTCGCGCCTCAACGCCCGCGGATGCGCCCCGGCCCTGTTCGCCCAACCCCAGAGATTCGGAGGACACAGATGTTCGAGTCAGGCCTGCAACTGCCCTTGAGCTTTGCCATGCTTCAGGACGACATCTTCCACGCGCCGAGCGGTCAGGAGTTGATCCGGATCATCTTCCGCTGGGTCCACTTCGTCGCGGGGATCACGTGGATCGGGATGCTCTACTTCTTCAACCTCGTCAACGTCAACTTCATGAAGGCGCTCGACGCGCCGACGAAGAAGGTGGTCGTGCCCGAGCTGATGCCGCGGGCGCTCTGGTACTTCCGCTGGGGCGCGCTCGTGACGGTCTTCGCCGGCATGTCCTACTACGCGATGTACATCCTGCGGCCCGACGTGGTCAACCAGCGCGCGGCCGGCGGCGACGCGAGCCTCCTCATGGTCTTCCTCGGCTGGCTCGCCATCTCCATCGTCTTCTGGGTGATCTACTTCTTCCTCCTGCCGAAGCTGACGAAGGACGGGCGCATCCTCGGCGTCGTGACGGCCGTGCTCGTCATCCTGATGTCCGTCCTCATCGTGTGGTGCCTGAACGACCAGCTCGAACACCGCGGCGACAGCTACGCCAGCAACAAGACGCTCTCCATCGGCATCGGCGGCGCTCTGGGCATGATCATGCTCTTCAACGTCTGGGGCATCATCTGGCCGGCGCAGAAGCGGATCATCGCCGGGACGGTCTCGGGCGACCCCGCGCCGCCCGAACTCGCCCGCCGCGCCTTCCTCGCCTCGCGCACCAACACGTGGCTCTCGCTCCCCATGCTCTTCTTCATGGCGACCTCGCACGGCGACTACGTCATCCTCGGCAAGTAAGAGTCTAAAGACGGGGCGGCGGGGGGCTCGCGGGTTACGTCAGCGATGCTGTCGACGTAACCCGCGAGCCCCCCGCCGCCCAGTTTTTAAACCCCCGCCCGCTCGCCCCGCCCGCGGTGATGTTTTATAATGCGCGCAGACAACAACCACGCAGGCAGCAGAAGACGGTGACGCGCGGGCAGGCTTCGGAGCCGCCCGCGCGGGGACACTTTTTTCCACTCGCCGCCGTGACAAGGAGGAACGCGCATGACTGACACCAAGGTTTACAAGCCGAAACAGTTCGACCTCTCGGGCCTGAACGGCATCTCGGACAAGACGCTGGAGATGCACTTCAAGCTCTACGAGGGCTACGTCACGAACACCAACACGCTGACCGAGCGCATCGCCGAATTCCTGCGCGACGGCAAGGTCGATCAGGAGGAGATGCCGGCCTACTCGGAGCTGACGCGGCGGATGGGCTTCGAGTACAACGGCATGGTGCTGCACGAGTGGTACTTCGGCAACATGAAGAAAGGCTCGACGACGAGCGACCCCGAGAAGAACTCGAACTTCTACCGGCTGGCCGAGCAGTCCTTCAGCAGCTACGAGACGTGGAAGGCCGACTTCGTCTCGGTCGGCAAGATGCGCGGCGTCGGCTGGGCCGTCTGCTACCAAGACCCGATCAACAACACGCTCTCGAACCACTGGATCACGCTGCACGAGGTGGGCAACGTCGCCGGCTTCGTCCCCGTCCTCGTGATGGACGTGTGGGAGCACGCCTTCCTGCTCGACTACAAGCCGGCCGAGCGGCCCAAATACATCGAGGCCTTCTTCTCCAACATCGACTGGGCCGCCTGCGAGCAGCGCCTCCAGCAGGGCGTCATGGCCCGCCCGGCGGCGGCGGCCGAAAGCAAATAAGTTCGGGCGAAAGACGTAAACAGAACCGCGGGCGGGGCTCGGGCCGCGCGGCCGGGCGCCCCGGAGCGTTCGGTCAGGTGACTCGCCGCCGGCTCGCCCCCGCCCGCGGTTACGTTTGAACTCCAAACTTAATTGGTTATACTCGCCGCCGAAATTCTTACCGCACACCGGAGGACAGCATGAGATTTTCCCTGACGGCGCTCCCCCTATGCGCCCTTTTACTCGCGGGCTGCGGGGCGGGCACGAACACGAACAACGCGGCGAACGCCCCGGCGACGCCGGCCGCCTCGCCGTCGCCCGCCGCCCAGACGCTGACGGAGACCGGGCGGCCGCAGAGGATTCAGGAGCAGGCGGCGCAGCGCGGCGAGCAGGAGTCGGCCGCGCCCGTGCTCAGGATCGTCGAGCCGGCCGAGGGCGCCACCGTCGAAGGCTCGACCGTCCGCGTCCGCCTCAACCTGAGCGGCGACCTCAAGGGCTACCAGCCGCACAAAGACCCGGCGACGCAGGCCGGCAACCACATCCACGTCATCCTCGACAACCAGCCCTACGAGGCTTACTACGACCTCGGCCGGCCGTTCGAGCTGCGCAACGTCGCGGCCGGCCGCCACACCCTGCGCGTCTTCGCCTCGCGCCCGTGGCACGAGAGCTACAAGAACGAAGGCTCGTTCCAGATGGTGAGCTTCGAGGTGCGCGGCGGCGGCGACCCCGCGCGCCCGACGACCACCGGCACGGGCCAGAGGATGGCCGACCCCGCCAACGCCAACGCGAACGCGAACGCCAACGCCAACGCCGCGGCCACACCCGAGGGCAAGGAGATGGCGGCGAGCACGGGCGGGGCCGTGGACACGTCGAAGCCGCTCTTGACCTACAGCCGCCCGAAGGGCGAGTACAAGGGGGCGGACGCCGACCCCATCATGATCGACTTCTGGCTGACGGGCGCGAGGCTGCAAGGCGACGGCGGCGAGTACCGCGTGCGCTACTCGGTGGACGGCGGCGAGCCGAAGTTCATCGACCGCTGGCAGCCCGTCTGGCTCGCGGGCTGGACGGCCGGCAAGCACACCGTCCGCCTCGAACTCGTGGACAAGGCCGGCAACCCCGTGGACAACGGCGGCTACAACACCACCTCGCGCGACATCACCGTGGTGAAGTGACGGGGGAAGTAGACAGTAGACAGTAGCCAGTAGCCAGTAGGAAAAACAGTTTCGGCGGGCGTTCGAGGTTTCAACTCGACGCCCGCCGATGCTTTTCTACTGGCTACTGACTACTGGCTACTGGCTACTGTCTACTTCTTTTCACGGCAGCCCCTCGACCTTGACGTAGAAGCGGAAGTTGCCGGTCTGGACGACGCCGAGCCGCCACTGGAGGTCGATGGTCGCGCCGGGCGCGAGCGGCGCGGCGAGCGTCACGGCGTCGGCCGAGAGCGTGGAGTTGAAGCCGCCGCCCGAGGTTTGCGCGGGCGGGTTCTCCAGCGTCGTGCCGCGGACGGTGGTCTGCGTGCCGCCCGTCAGCGTCACCGTCTCGTCCGAAGAGCTGCGGGCGCGCATGTCGGCCGTGGCGCCGCCGGGCGAGGGGTAAGTCGTGACCTCGATGACGCGGAAGCGCAGGCGCGTGACGGGCAGCCCCGTGTTGTTCGTGTAGCGGCGGCGGATGGTGAGCGTGCCGAGCGGCGAGTTGTTCGCCGGGTCGGCCGTGTGCTCGCGGACGCGGTTGGGCGGGGCGGCGGCCGGCTGCTGCGGGTCGATGAGCGTGGGCACGAGCGTGGCGGCGCGCTCGACGGGCGCGGAGAGGTTCTGCGGCCCCGGCGCCCCGAGCCTGCGGCCCGCGCCCGCGTCCGTCCCCGCCGTGTCGGCGAAGAGGAAGTCCGAGGCGTTCGCGCCCGTGTCCTGCGCCCGCCCGTCGGTCGCCAGACCTTCCTTGCGGAACCACGAGTGCTCGGCGTCCGACTCGTTCGTGTTGAGCGCGGCGTGGCCCGCGCCCTCCCTGAAGAGCGCGTTGGTCTCGCAGGCCGAGCCGGCCGCGTCGAGCCGGTTCGCGGGGGTGAAGCCCGCGGGGTTGGCGGTGCGGAAGAGGGCGAGGCCGCGGCCGTTGACGTTGGGCGCGGCGCACGCGCCGGCGCCGGGCGCGAGGTCGGGGATGTCCGTGGCGTAAGCGCCGTCGGGCGTCGCCGTCGAGGCCGCGTTGCAACTGTAGCCGGCCGGGTGGGCGCCGAGCGAGTAGCCGTTGACGTTGGCGGCGAGGTAGTGGCCGCGCGCCGGGATGACCGTGCCGTTGGGGACGACGAACTTGGCGGCCGCGGGGCTGTCGGACGAGACGACGGCCCAGCCGGGCGCGCCGCTCGCCGGCGGCGTCGGGTCTGAGACGATGATTGCCGCGTCGGTGTTGTTGTAGAGTTCGACGAATTCGTCCTGCGCGCCGCCGGGGCCGCGCAGGCGGTACTCGCTGATCTTCACGCTGTCGAGCGCGGCGGGCGCGATGACCACGTCGTTGCTCGCCATCGAGAAGTCGTCTATGAGTCCGACGAGCGCGTCGTTCGGCCCGGTCTGCGACCAGAGGTCGAAGCCGTTGACGGCGCGCGGCGTCGTGCCCCCGCCGAAGCTGCCCGTCTTCCACGCGGACTCCCACGTCGAGCCGGTGGTCGCGCCGACGAGCTGGTTGTTGAGGTCGTAGACCGAGAGGCGGAACACGTCGTTCGGGCGCGTGCCGTTGAGGCCGTCGAAGAAGAAGATGTCGTAGTCGAGCCTGTACCACGCGCCCCACGTCAAATTCTCGGCGACGGTCTGGACGCAGAAGCTGGCGATGTCGGCGCCCGACCTGTACCAGCCCATCTCGAAGCGGAGGTTGCCGGTGTTGTTGACGTTGGCGACGCGCACCTGCGCGTAGCGGTTCGCGCCGTCGGCCGCGCCCTTGCTGCTCGGGTTGAGTTCGGCGATGCGGCCGTCGGCGCGCGTCGAGGCGACGGGGGCCGAGGGCGCGCGGTAGTAGAGGGAGGCCGTGAAGTGGTTGCGGGGCGAGGCGACGGGCGCGCCGCCGGCCGTGCTCCCGGCCTCCCCGGCCGGGTCGATGGTGGCGGAGAAGAGGTGGTTCGAGACGCCGAAGAAGTCCACGTTGCGCGTCCGCAGCGCGAGCAGTTGAGAGCCGAAGGCGGCGGGGTTGCCGGCGGGCACTGATTCGACCACGCCCTTCGTCGGGCTGTTCGAGAGGTGGCCCCAGCCCTGCTGCCCGTTCACGTCGCCGGCCGCGAACTCCGGCGACTCGAAGCCGGTCGTGTAACTCGACTGCGCGAAGGCCGCGCCCGCCGACAACTGTGCCGCGACGGCGAAGGCCGCGCACGCTCTCATCAACTTAAGAATCCTCATTCATTCTCCCCGCACGGCGCGCGGCCCGGCTCTCGCGCAGGCGCGGCCCGTGCTTTTGATAATCTCGGTCGGGATAACTTTCGGTGAGACGTTGATGAGGGTGAGAAGCGCCGGCGGCATTATAGCGGCTCGCGATTGAGCGCGACAACCGCGCGAAGACCGTCCCGCCGCCGCGCGCGGAGTTGTCTCGGGAGGGCGTCGGCTCTTAAACTCTCAAGGCGCGGCCCGGCGGGTTTTCTACCGACTACTGATTACTGACTACTGACAACTTCCCGTGTCCACTTCCCTGAACGGCGATTCGTTGAAGGCGAGAGGCGAGGCGTTCGCGGCGCTCGTCGCAGAGGCGGCGGCGTGCCGGAGGTGTCCGGCGATGTGCGGCCGCAGCGCCGTCCTGAGCGAGAGGAACGGGCGCGTCGGGGCGCGCGTGATGTTCATCGCCGAAGCGCCGGGCCGGCAGGGCGGCGACCGCACGCGCGTGCCGCTCTCGGGCGACCAGTCGGGCCGCAACTTCGCCCGCTACCTAGCCTCGGCCGGGCTCGCCCGCGACGAAATCTTCATCACCAACGCGGCCCTCTGCAACCCGCGCTCCGAGACCGGCGCCAACCGCAAGCCGACGCGCGAGGAGGTCGCCAACTGCTCGGGGTTTCTGCGCCGGCAGGTCGAGACGGTCGGCGCGCCCGTCGTCGTCACGCTCGGCGCCGTCTCGCTTGCCGCGCTCCGGGCCGTCGAGTATCATCGGCTCTCGCTGAAGGAGCACGTCGGCCAGATACACGGGTGGCACGGCCGCCTGCTCGTGCCGCTCTACCACCCGAGTCCGCAGGTGCTCGCCTCGCACCGCCGCGAGGCGGCGCAACTCACGGACTACGAGTCGGTCGCCCGCGCGCTGCGGCTCGCCGCCGCGCCGGCCCGCCGGAAGTGAAGAGGTTAAAAACGAAGATGAGAACACAGACGAAGCCCCCCGCCACCCTCAACAGACTCGCCTCGGCCCTGCTCGTCGTCGCGCTCGCGTCCGCCGCGGCCCTCGCGCAGCAGCCGTCGGGCGCGTCCTACGGCGACGGCGCGGCCAAGCCGGCGGCGGCCACCGCCAGCGCCACCGTCCGCATCACGTCCGCGCCGAAGGTCGGCGACGCGGCCCCCGACTTCAAGCTGCCCTACGCGACGGCCGAGAAGATTTTCTTCCGCCCCGACGAGCACATGTCGCTCGCGTCGCTGCGCGGCAAGAACGTCATCCTCGCCTTCTACCCGGCCGACTGGTCGAGCGGCTGCACGACCGAGGTCTGCACCTTCCGCGACACCTTCGCCGAGCTCGGCAAGCTCAACGCCGTCGTCCTCGGCGTCAGCGGCGACTACGTCTTCTCGCACCACGAGTGGGCCAAGCACCACAAGCTCCAGTTCCCGCTCCTCTCCGACCACGACCACAAGGTCGCCAAAGCTTACGACAGCTACATGGAGCAGTACGGCCTCAACAAGCGCACCGTCTTCCTCATCGACAAGGAGGGCGTCGTGCGCTACTCCAACCTCGAATTCAAGGCCGGCGACAAGAAGGACTACGACGCGCTGCGCGCCGAACTCGAAAAGCTCAACAAGTAAGGTCAAGGGCGGTGCCGCGTGCGGCAGCGAGCGGGCCTCAGGTAACGTCAGCGTGGACTGCCGGCGTCACCTGAGGCCCGCTCGCTGCCGCCGCTACTTGAAAAGACTATGAACTTTCTCTCCAAGTCCGCCGTCGCCGCGGCGCTCCTCCTTTCGCTCCCTCCCGTCGCGGCGGCGCAAGGCTACAACGCCGGCTACCTGCCGTTCAGCCAGAGCCGGATGCGGCGCTTCCCCTTGAAGCGCCACGGCGTTGACGGGTTGAGGGGCGAGCGGCCGTTCGTCGTCTCCGGCGTCCGCATGCGCGAGGAGGAGCGCGCCGCGCCGGGCGAGGGCGAGTCGGGCTACGAACTCGTCTTCAGCGGGCGCGACCGCGACGGGCGCGAGTGGGAGTTGAGGACTGAGGGCCTGAGCTACCTCGAAGCGGTCTACGAAGGCGACCTCGACCGCAACGGCGTCCGCGACCTCATCCTCACGGCCGGCACCGGCGGCAACGGCTTGGCGCCGCCGCGCCACCTCGTCTTCCTCACCTTCGACGGCCGCGGCCGCCCGACACTTTTAGAGGCGACCGGCTTCTTCGACCCGCGTGACTCCGACATCTTCGACCTCACCGACCTCGACGGCGACGGCCGCGCCGAACTCCTCTTCATGGTCTTCGACGACGGCTACTGGATCACGAACCTCTACCGCCTGCGCGACGCGCGCTGGGGCCGCGTCGAGGGGCGCTTCGCGGGGCTGACCTTCCCCGCCTACACGCGCTTCACCAACCGCCCGAACCACCGCCCCGTGCGACCCGCGCCCGGCCGCAACCCGCGCGCGCCCGACCTCCTCAAAAAAGATGTGGAGGCGGCCGGCGAGCGGGTGGCCGCGGGCGGGCAGACGCAGGACGCGGAGGAGGACGAGAAGGTCGTCGGCGCGCGCTTCCTCGCCGAGTTGCAGCGGGCCGTGGCCGCGGGCGAGCGGCAGGCGGTGGCGCGGATGGTGCTCTACCCGCTGCGGACGAGAATCAGCGGCCGCCGCGTCGTGCTGCGCGGGCCGCGCCAGTTCCTCGCGCGCTACGACGCGCTCTTCAACCCGCACGTCAGGTCGGTGCTCGCGGCGCAGAAGTTCGAGGGCATCTTCCGCAACTGGCAGGGCTACATGGTCGGCCGCGGCGAGGTCTGGTTCGAGCAACTGGCCGACACCGGCGAGTTCAAGGTCATCGCCGTCAACAACACCGCGCCCTGAAAAGGAGGCCCGGCCGTCAGGGCCGGCGCCGCAGGAATCAGCAGAACATCGCCTGATGAGACTTGCGACGCCCTCCCTGACGGGCCGGGCCTCCGTTTGCGCGCGTGCGCGGCGGGCGTCGCGTGTGGTGTAATTATTCAGTCAATATTCAAAACCCGCGGCGGGCCGGAAGCTGGTGTGTGATGAGGAACGAGACGGCGGAGGTTGAGGCGGCCGAAGCGTTGCGGCGCTCGCCTCTCGAAGAGGCGCAGTCGTCGGCGGGCGCGGCCTTCGGCGAGCAGGACGGGTGCGTCGTCGCGGCGCACTACGGCGACGCGGCCGCGGAGTACGAGGCGGTGCGCGGCGGCGGGGCCGGACTCTTCGACCTCTCGGCGCGCGGCCGCGTCGAGGTGTCGGGCGCCGAGGCCGTGCAGTTCTTAAACGGCATGGTCACGAACGACGTGGCGAAGCTCGAAGACGGCGCGTGGTTGCAGCTCGCCTTCCCGAACCCGCAGGGCCGCCTGCTCGCCGTCGCGCGCGCCTTCCGGCGCGGCGACGCCTTCCTCTTCGACACCGAGGCGGCAACCCACGCCACGCTCTTCAAGGCGCTCGAACGCTTCACCTTCGCCGGCGACTTCCGCGTCCGCGACCTGACGCGCGAGACCGCCTGCCTCTCCTTGCAGGGCGCGCGCGCCGGCGAGTTCGTCGCGGCGGCGCTCGGCGCGGAGGCGGCCGCGACCTCGCGGCGGCGCGTGAAGGAGTTCGACTTCGCGGGCGGGCGCGTCTCGGTCGCGCGCGCGACGCACACGGCCGAGGACGGCTTCGACCTCTTCGCCGCCGCGGAGGCGGCCCCCGCGCTCTGGGGCGCGCTCGCCGGGGCCGGGGCGCGCCCCGCGGGCCGGGACGCGCTCGAAGTCCTGCGCGTCGAGGCGGGCGTCCCGCGCTACGGCGTGGACGCGGATGACTCGAACGTCGTCACCGAGGTGGTCGAAGAGGACGAGGCCGTCAGCTACACGAAGGGCTGCTACGTCGGGCAGGAGATCATCGCGCGCATACACTGGCGCGGCCACGTCGCCAAGCGGCTCGCGGGGTTGGTCTTCGCGCGCGAGGCCGAGCCGCCGGCCGACTCGCGCGTCCGCGAGTCCGGCGGCGCGCGCGAAGTGGGGCGCGTCACCTCGACGGCCTTCTCGCCGCGCCTGCGGCGCCAGATCGCGCTCTCCGTCATCAGGTACGACTTCCTCGCGCCCGGCACCGAGGTCAAAGTCTTCTCCGGCGGGGAAGAGTTCTGCGCGGCCCGCGTCGCCGCGCTGCCGTTCGTGCGCGGCGGCTGGTACGCCGAAGGGGAGTGAGCAAGCGATGAAGCCCGAGGACGCGTCGCCTCCGCCGGAGGCCGAGCCCGCCGCGGGCGGCGGCCTCACGCTCGAACACGCCGCGCTGGCCTACCGCATCATCCAGACGCTCCTGACGCACACCACCGTCACGCAAGACCTCGTCGCGCTGATGGCGCGCGTGCTCGACGAGGACGCTCAGGACGCGCTCGTCAACACGCCCCACTGGGCCGCCTACATGGACAGCCGCCGCGCGCTGGAGCAGGCGCGCGCCGACATCGAGAAGTTCGCCGAAGCGTGGACGCGCCTCGCCGGAGAATAAAAAGTTTAGAGTTTCGAGTCACGAGGTTCGAGTTAAAAGCAGAAGGAGGATGAGGGCCACGCCGACTCTCATCCTCCTTCTTTTGTCTTTAACTCGTAACTTTTTTAGAAGAGCGAGGGCTGGCGCTCCAGCTCGTCGGGCTCGACGACGGGCCGGCCGAGGAGGCGCTTGAGTTTGTTGGCGCTGGCCGGGGCGTGGCCCTCGTAGAAGTTGCTGAAGTAGGCGTAGACGCGGAGGCGGCGCTCTTCGAGCCGCCCGACGGCGCGCGACCAGAGGTCGAGGTTCGCGTCCATGTCGCGCTGCACGGCGTCGAAGCGCGTCAGGTCGCGCTCGCCCATCCAGCGCAGGTAGGCGAAGTCGGCCGCCTCCAACACCCGCGCCGCCGCGCGCCACGCGCGCTCGCGCGTCACCCAGCGCCCCTCGACGAGCGCGAGCGTGACGCCGGGCCGGGCGGTCAGGGGCGCGAGCGAATCCTCCTCGAACCAGAAGGGGTCGCGCAGCTCGAAGGCGAAGCGGATGTCCGCCGGCAGGCGCGGCACGAAGTCGGCCAGCGCGCGCGCGTTCTCGGCCGTGGCCTCGAACTGCGGCGGCAACTGCACGAGCACGGCGGCCAGCTTCGGCCCGAGCCGCCGCGCGCGCGCGCAGAAGTCTTCGAGCGCCGCCGCGGCCCGAGGCCCGCGCAGGCGCTGCTCGTGCGTGATCTCCTGCGGCAGCTTGAGCGAGAAGGTGAAGCCGTCGGGCGTGCGCGCGGCCCACGCGTCCAGCGTCTGCCCGGCCGGCGCGGCGTAGAAGGTCGAGTCCACCTCGACGGTGTCGAAGGCGCGCGCGTAAACGTCGAGCATGCGGTCGGCGCGCGTCCCGCGCGGGTAGAAGACGGCGCGCGCCGCGGCGGCCGGCGTCACCCAGTCCTCGTAGTTCCAGCCCTGACACCCGACCCTAACGAGGGGATTTCCGATTTCCGATTTTTGGTTCGCGATCCTCCGCCTCCCGCGCCCCGACACCAACCGTCGGCCAATGGTTTTTTGTCTTCAACTGATGAGTTTAAAGCGCGCCTCAAAAATCCGAAATCAAAAGTTCCTACAGACGATGAGCTGGAGGACGCCGCGCAGGTGCGGCTCGACGCTCTCGACGCGGAGGCCGGCGCGGCGCGCCTCCTCGGCCGTGCGCCGGTTGAAGTGGTCTTCGAGAAGCGCGACCGTCAGGAGGTTGAGCGCGTCGAAGGCGTAGCCGAGCAGGCCCGGCGGCCGCACGTGCTCCAAGAGCGCCACCGTGCCGCCCGGCCGCACGACGCGGCGCAGCTCGGCGAAGGCGGCGGCCGGCGACTCGACCGAGCAGAAGACGAGCGTGGCGAGCGCGGCGTCGAAGGTCGCCCCCGCGAAGGGCAGCCGCTCGGCCTCGGCCTGCACGAGCCGGACGCCGGCCGGCCTCTCGTCGCGCGCCGCGGCCCGCGCCAGCATCTCGCGGCTCGGCTCGACGCCCGCGCCCGCGGCCCCGCGCGCGTAGAAACGGAAGTTGGCCCCCGTGCCCGCGCCGACTTCGAGGAGGCGCGCGCCCGCCGGCAGGCGCGCGAAAAGTTCCGCGCGCAGGCGCGCGAGCGCGCGGCGTTCGAGCGGGCGCATCGCGCGGTCGTAGTGCGGGGCCACGCGGTCGTAGACGGGCCGCGGGCGTGGCGTCGGCGGGCGGCTCGCGTTCACACTCTTCGGCGGCCGCGACGCGGGCCGCGCCCCTCCTCATCCGATCCCGCGGATATGAAAAATTGCTGAACCATCCAAAAAAATGGATGCCGGCGGGCGGCGCGAAAGCTTATGTCGCGGAGAAGCCGCGGGTTATTCGCGCGGCGCGGGCGGGCATAAAGCTTGCGTCGCGGAAAACGCCGGCCCGCCAGAGTTTTCCATCCTGACGTCCGATTCACCCTCGACGGCGAGGCCGCGCATCATTCTACAGCATCATCTCCGGGCTTGATCTGACAAGCGGGTTTTGTCCGCCGCAGGCTTTCGTGCCCCGGCCCTCTCTGACTCCTTTCCGTCGGCTTGATAGCTGCCAGACGGGTGCGCCCCCGCGCGCCCGGGTTTGACCCGCAACATCGGAGGAGATAACGACCATGTCGAGAGCCTTGAGATTGATGCCCGCCCTGTTGGCGCTCCTGCTCTGCCTCGTCGCGACGGCCGCGGCCCAGACCACCGGCACGGTGTCGGGCACGGTCGAGGACGAGAAGGAGGCGGCGATCCCCAACGCCACCGTCACGGTACGAAACGTCGAGACCAACACCTCGCGCGCCATCCAGACGGACGACGAGGGCCGCTACCGCGTCCCGAACCTCCCGGTCGGCCCCTACGAGGTGACGGTCGAGGCGTCGAACTTCGCCAAGCACGTCCAGACCGGCATCACGCTGCAACTCAATCAGGACGCCGTCGTCGACGTGACGCTGCGCCCGGCCGGCGTCACCGAGGTCGTGACGGTGGTCGAGAACGCGGCGCTGCTCAACACGACGAACGCCGAGGTCAGCACGCGCTTCGACGCGCGCCGCCTCTCGGAGCTGCCCATCGGCCCGACCCGCAACGTCTTCAACGTCGCCCTCTCGGCCCCCGGCGTCAGCCAGTTGGGCACAGGGCAGACCGGGTTCGCGCAGGGCATCAGCTACTCGTCGAACGGCGGCCGCCTCCGCTCGAACAACTTCATGATCGACGGGCAGGACACCAACGACCCGAGCCTCTCGGGCGGCCAGCAGTCGATCAACAACCCGGACATCGTGCAGGAGGTGCGCCTCATCACCAACCAGTTCCTGCCCGAGTACGGCCGCAACTCCGGCTCGATCCTGCTCATCAACACCAAGTCGGGCACCAACGAGTTCCACGGCTCGGCCTTCTGGTTCTACAACGGCAACGCCCTGAACGCCTGTAGCAACCTCGACAAGGCGAGCGGCTTCTGCGCCGAACCCGGCTCGGCCGGCTTCAAGAGCGAGGGCGCGCCCTTCCGCGTGGACAACCAGATCGGCTTCACCATCGGCGGCCCGCTCCACCTGCCGAAGTTCGGCGAGGGCGGCCGGCGCTACGTCTCGGGCCGCGACCGCACCTTCTTCTTCGGCTCCTACCAGCGCTGGGCGCAGCGCCTTCTGGGCAGCGGCTTCACGCTCATCGGCGCGCCGACCGAGGCCGGCCGGCAGGTGCTTCAGGCGGCCGCCGGCAACCGCCCGCAGGTCGCCGCGCTGCTGCGCTTCCTGCCGGCCGCGCAGGTCGGCGGCGGCCCCACGCGCAGCTTCGTCGTCGGCGGCCAGACCTTCCAAGTCCCGACGGGCAGCATCACGGGGTCGGCCTCCTCCTTCTTCGACGACCATCAGGCGTCGTTCCGCATCGACCACCGCTTCAACGAGGCCAACAGCCTGACCGGGCGCTACCTCTACGACGACGGCGACTCGGGCGGCAACGGGCAGGTCACCCCGGCGGGCCTGACGACCAAGAACGTCTTCCGCTCGCAGGCCGTCAACACGGCGCTCACCAGCGTGATCACGCCGAACCTCGTCAACGAGGTGCGCGCCGCCTTCTCGCGCCTCGCCACGACGACCGCCTCCGACGACCCCTCGTCCGAGGAGATCCCCTCCATCGAGATCAGCGACCTCGGCCTCTCCGGCTTCAACGCCGCGGCCAACCGCACGGCCATCGGCCTCGCCGTCAACCTGCCGCAGTTCCGCTTCAACAACACCTATCAGGTGCAGAACAACCTCGCGTGGACGCGCGGCAGCCACGCCATGAAGTTCGGCGTCGACGTGCGACGCATGCAGGTCAAGAGCTTCTTCGTCCCGACCATCCGCGGCCTGCTGCGCTACTCCAGCCTCCAGAACTTCGTCGACGACGTGGCCGACCTCGGCGCGCAGGTCAACCGGCCGCTGCCGGGCGGGCAGGAGATTCAGTACTACTACTACTGGGACAGCTACTACTACGCGCAGGACGAGTGGAAGCTGGCCCAGAACTTCACGCTCACCTACGGGCTGCGCTACGAGCGGCCGGGCAACTCCTTCGCCGGGCTGGTGCCGATTAACGACGCCATCGTGGCCCGCGCCGGCGGCGACGAGCGCTTCCGCTTCACGCCCGTCCCCGGCGAGGACACCAACAACTTCCAGCCCCGCATCGGCTTCAACTGGAACCCGCGCACCGACGGCGGCGTCTTCGACTTCCTGACCGGCGGCGACCGCCTCGTCATCCGCGGCGGCTACGCCCGCACCCACGACTCGAACTTCATCAACATCAACCTCAACGTGGCGAGCGCCTTCCCCTTCGTCGCCGCCATCAACCTCGCGGCCGCCGGGGCCTTCTCCGCCATCCCGACCGCGCAGCCGGCCGGCCTCAACCCCTCGACCTTCGCGCGCACGGTCGTCGCCGAGGACTTCCGCTCGCCCGTCTACGACCAGTTCAGCCTCGAAGCCCAGCGCGAGCTGACGCGCGACCTCGTCATGAGGATCGGCTACGTCGGCACGCGCGGCCGCGACCTCTTCCAGACCCTCGACGGCAACCCGCGCGTCCCGACCAACAACGCCTTCATCTCGACGGCCGCGCCGGGCAGCGCCAACAACCCGTGCCGCGTCACCGTCGTGGACGCGGCCAACTGCACGCGCGGCGTCATCCGCCTGCGCGCCAACGCCGCCGAGAGCGACTACCACTCGATGCAGTTCAGCCTCGAGAAGCGCCTCTCGCGCGGCTTCAGCGCCGGCGTGCATTACACTTGGTCGTCGTTCATCGACACGGCCTCGGAGCTCTTCAACCCGTCGGGCGGCGAGGTGGCCGTGGCGCAGAACTCCTTCGACCTCGAAGCCGACCGCGGCCGCTCGACCTACGACCGGCCGCACCGCCTCTCGGGCAACTTCGTCTACGAGCTGCCCTTCTTCCGCAATCAGGAGGGCGTCGTCGGCCACGTCCTCGGCGGCTGGCAGGTCAACGGCTTCTTCACCTTCCAGAGCGGCGCGCCGTTCACGCCGCTCAACGGGGCCGACCCGACCGGCGCCCTCAACGGCATCGACGGCCTCGTCGGCAACGCCATCCGCGCCAACGTCCTCGGCCCGCTCCCGACCACCTCGACCGAGGAGCTGTTCAACCTGCTCCACCAGCAGGGCCAGCGGTTCTTCGGGCCGCTCACCTGCAACGGGCCGACCACCAACCCGGCCACCGTCTGCCAGCGCTTCGGCAGCGCCGGCCGCAACATCCTGCGCGCCGACGGCATCAACAACCTCGACTTCGGGATCATCAAGAACACCAACCTCGGGGGCGAGGGCTCGGGCCGCCGGCTGCAAATCCGCGCCGACATGTTCAACGCCACGAACACCCGCGACTTCGGCATCCCGACCGCCAACGTCCGCTCGGGCGCGTTCCTCAACCAGTGGACGACCGACGGCGGCCGCCGCCGCATCGTCCTCGGCGCGCGCCTCGTCTTCTAAACCCTCCGGACTCGCCGTCCGCTTCCGAGGGGGCCGGGGCCGCGCGCCCCGGCCCCCTCAGCTTTTTCCCGGCCTCGCTTTTTCCGCGCGCGGGTTTATAATCGCCCGGCCGCGACCACGCGCGCGAAGGAGGTGCCCATGAAGAGTCTGGCATTATGCTGCGCCGCCCTGCTGCTGACCGCCGCGGCGCGCGCCCAGACGCCGGCCCCGGCGCAGGCCGCGGGCGGGCCGGTCGTCGTCGAGAAGTACAGTTGGGCGAAGGAGCGCATCGGCTGGGAGGGCGACCCGTTCAGCGGCCCCGTCGAGGGCTTCGACGACGCGCGCCGCCGCATGGTGGACGCGCGCCGCATCGAGCGCGCCCGCGGCACGGGCAACATCGGCGAGGCCAACAAGGTCGAGCGCGTGATGCGCGCCGAGCAGGTCATCAGGGCGCGCCAGCAGACGGCCCCGCCCCGCTACGCCTTCCTCTACAAGGTCGCGCTGCGGAACAACGGCCCCGTGGCGGTCAGGGAGTTCGACTGGGATTACGTCTTCTTCGACCGCGCGACCGGCGAGGAACTCGGCCGCCGCCAGTTCACCGGCGTCGAGAAGATCGGCCCCGGCAAGCGCAGGGAAGTCTCCTTCCTCGTCCCCTCGCCGCCGACGTTGACCATCAGCGTCCACTCCCTCAACAAGAAGGAGCGCGACGGGCTGCGCGAGGAGGTCGTCCTCGTCCGCGTGCTCTTCGAGGACGGAACCGTCTGGCGCCCGTGAGCGGCGCGCGGCCGGCCCGCCTTGACGCCCGCGCGGGCCGGGTGTTAGCTTGTCTCGCCTTCGACGCCCGCGGCCGAGAAAGTCGGCGCCACCGGCCGGGCGCGAATCGTTCTTTGCCTTTTCGATAGTTATCGCTAATCCGGCCCCGCGCCTTCGAAGCGCGCGGGCCGGCCGTCGCAGGTCAGAGGCGCGCCGTCAAAGCGCGCCTTCAAGGGAAGCCGGGTGCAAAGCCCGCACGGTTCCCGCCACTGTGTACCGGCGATTCGTGCCGCCTTCAAACCCGCCACCGAGCGGGGCCACTCGTCCGAACGACGGGGAAGGCCGAGGGCGGCGCGTCCGAGCCGGGAGTCAGGAAACCTTGCCTGCAAGAGTCTGTTTCGTGTTTCGTGCTCGGGGTTCAAAGTTAAGGAGTTGTCTCTTAACTTTGAACCCCGAGCACGAAACACGAAACCTGTTCCGACGGTGGCGACCGCTGACGCTCCGGGAAAGGGCGAGTGGCGTCGGGCACGAATCGGGGGAGGCGGGTCATTCGCGAACGCGCGACGGCCCGCGCCGCAACCCTTCAGTTTCATCCGGCACGCCCTCGGTCTTCCGCGCGGAAGACCGAGGGCGTTTTCCTTTATGGGCCGGGGCGGACTCTTCCGCCGCCTTCCGCCGACACGCCCCCCCGGCGCGCGCGTCCCCGCCCGCGCGGCCAGAGGAGGTTTGACCGATGAGGAGAGAGGGTTTCGTTCGCACCATCGTTTTCGCGTGCGCGCTCGCGCTCGCGTGCGCCGCGCCGGCCGCCGCGCGCCGGCAGGGCGCGAGCCTCGCGGGCCGCGTCACAGACCCGCGCGGCGACGCGCTCGCCGGCGCGGTCGTCACGCTCCACGCGCGCGACCGCCGCGAGGTGCGGCTCTCGACGGCGACCGACGCGGCCGGCTCCTACCGCTTCGAGCGGCTCGCGCCCGGCGCCTACCTCGTCGAGGCTGCGGCCGAAGGCTTCGCCCCGGCGGCCGCGCGCGAGGTCGAGGTCACGCGCGCGGGCGCGGCCGCGCTCGACTTCCGGCTGGAGGTCGCGGGCCTGAGCGCCGAGGTCGTCGTCACCGCGGCCGACGCGCCGCAGACCGTGGACGAAGTCTCGAAGGCCGTGACGGTCGTCGGCCGTCAGGAGATCGAGGAGCGCGACGAGGCGACGCTGACCGACGCCCTGCGCGCCGTGCCGGGCCTGCGCGTGCAGCAGCTCGGCGGCCCCGGCTCCTTCACCACCATCCAGACGCGCGGCCTGCGCAGTCAGGACACCTCGCTCCTCATCGACGGCCAGCGCTTCCGCGACCCGACGGCCGTGCGCGGCGACGCCTCGGGCTTCCTCGGCGACTTCGTCGTCACCGACCTCAGCCGCGTCGAAGTCCTGCGCGGCTCCGGCTCCTCGCTCTACGGGACGAACGCCGTCGGCGGCGTCGTCAACGTCGTCACGGACGAGGGCGGCGGCCCCGTCCGCGGCAGCCTCTTGGCCGAGGGCGGCGGACTCGGCTTCGCGCGCGGCCGCGCGCAGGTGGCGGGCGGCGCCGGCGAGGCCGACCGCCTCGTCTACAGCGCGGCCGTCTCGCACCTGAACGTCTCGCGCGGCGTGGACGGCGACGACGCGGCGCGCGCCGCCAACGCGCAGGCCCGCGCCCTCGTCCGCCTCACCCCGACGGCCACCCTGTCGGCGCGCGTCTACGCCGCCGACACCTTCGCGCAGCTCAACGAAGACCCGCAGGCCGTCGGCGCTCTGCCCGCGGCCGGCATCGTCGAGGCGCGCGCCGTCAGCGGGTCGGAACTCCGGCGTTACGAGCAGGGCACGCCGCTCTCGCAACTCAACGTCGGCGACGCGACCTTCCTGCCCGCCGCCAACGACGCGGACTTTTCGCGCGCCGCGCGCTTCTTCTCCGGCGCCGTCACCTTCGCGCAGCGCCCGTCCGAGGGCTTCGGCTACGCCGTCACCTACCACGGGCTGGTGACGCGCAACGCCTTCCGCGAAGGCCCGGCCGTGCCCGGCGACCCGGCCGACTTCTTCTTCGAGCCGCGGGGCTCGACGCGCAACCACTTCGACGGCTCCGTCCACACCCTCAACGCGCGCTCGGACTTCCGCCTCGGCCGGCACAACTCCGTCACGGCCGGCTACGAGTTCGAGGGCGAGAACTACCTCAACCGCTCGCTCGCGGTCGCGGCGGCCGGCGACTCCTCCGTCGAAGTCTCGGAGCGCAGCCACGCCCTCTTCGCGCAGGATCAGCTCCGCTTCCTCGGCGGCCGCCTGCAACTCTCGGCCGCCTTCCGCGCGCAGTGGTTCTCGCTCGACGCGCCGCGCTTCGCGCCGGCCGGCGCGACGCCCTACGCGGGCCTCAGCTTCGCCGCGCCGCCGGCCGCCTACACCGGCGACGGCTCGGCTGCCTACCTCTTCCGCTCGACGGGCACGAAGCTGCGCGCGCACGCCGGCAACGGCTACCGCAAGCCGTCGCTCTTCGAGCGCTTCGGCACCTTCTTCGATTCGGCCTTCGGCTTCAGCCCGCTCGGCGACCCGCGCCTCGCCCCCGAGCGCAGCATCGCCCTCGACGCCGGCCTCGACCAGACGTTGGCCGACGGGCGCGCGCGCCTCTCCGCCACCTACTTCTACACGCGGCTTCAGGAGGTCGTGGACTTCTTAAACTCCACGCCCAACGACCCGTTCGGGCGCTTCGGCGGCTACGGCAACACGGGCGGCGGCCTCGCGCGCGGGCTGGAGCTCTCGGGCAGTTTCGCGCCCACGCGGACGACCGACCTCTTCGCCTCCTACACCTACACGAACAGCGACCAGCGGCTCCCGGTCGTCGAAAACATCCTGCGCGCCTTCGGCACGCCCGAGCACCAGTTCACGCTCGTCGCGACGCAGCGGCTCGGCCGCCGCGCCTTCGTCAACTTCGACCTCGCGGCGACGAGCGACTACCTCGCGCCCGTCTTCGACAACCGAACCTTCCGCACCCGCGCCTTTCGCTTCGCCGGCAACTTCCGCGCCGACCTGACGGCCGGCTACACGCTGCCGCTCGCCGAGTCGCGCTCGCTCCGCTTCTTCGGCAAGGTCGAGAACCTTTTCGACCGCGACTACTTCGAGAACGGCTTCCGCACGCCGGGCGCGAACGCGCGCGCCGGCGCGGCGCTCAACTTCTGATGACGCGCGGCGAAGAGGCGCGCGACGCGGCGCCGCCCGTCGAGGGCGAGGACTTTTACCGCGAGGGCGCTTACGTCGTCTTCACCGCGCGCTACCACCTGCGCCGCGGCTACTGCTGCGAGAGCGGCTGCCGCCACTGCCCCTACCGCGAGGCGGCCGGGAAGGATGATGAAGGACACGGTGATTAAAAAAGAGTTTCGAGTTAAGACGACGGGCGGCAGCCCGGCCGCGGGCGAGGGCGTTGAGCTTCACCGGAACGCCGACGCCCTCGCCCGCGGCCCGGCTTCCGTCCTTAACTCTGAACCCGAGACTCGGGGCCCGGAGCTGTTCCGCTCCGCAATCGTCCTCTGCCTGTTGCTCCTCGCGTCCGTCTTCATCGCGTCGTGCGGCGGCGCGTCCCCGCCGCCGGCGGCGCGCGCGGCGAGGCCGGCGCGCATCGTCTCGCTCAGCCCGAGCACGACGGAGATTCTCCACGGCGTCGGCGCGTTCGACCGCGTGGTGGCCGTGTCGGATTACTGCACCTTCCCGCCGGAGGTGGCGGGGCTGCCGCGCGTCGGCGGGTGGAGCAACCCGAACCTCGAACAGATCGCGTCGCTGCGGCCCGACCTCGTCGTCTTCTCCGACCAGCAGGCGCAGTTCATCAAAGACCGCGTCGAGGCGTTGGGCGTGCGCACGCTCGCCGTGCCCGCGCGCTCGCTCGAAGACGCGCTGGCCGGCATCGAGTCAATCGGCCGCGCCGCCGGCAACGAGGCCGAGGCCGCGCGGCTGCTGGCCGAGACGCGCGCCTCGCTCGACGACGTGCGACGCGGCGCCGAGGGCCTGCCGCGCCGCCGCGTGCTCTGCGTCGTAGACCGCGCGCCGGGCACGCTGCGCGACATCTACACGGCGGCCGACGGAACCTTCATCGCGCAGTTGATCGAGCTGGCGGGCGGCGAGTCCATCGCGCCGCCGGCCTCGGCGGGCTGGGGCAAGCTCCAGAAGGAGGCCGTCGTCGCGCTCGACCCCGAGGTCATCATCGACCTGATGATTCACAAGACCGACGGCGCGCTCGCCGAAGACACGCTCGCCGTCTGGCGCGAGCTGCCGACGCTGCGCGCCGTGCGCGAGGGGCGCGTCCACCCCGTCCGCGAAGAGACGGCGCTCCACCCCTCGCAGTTCGTCGGCGACACCGCGCGCCGCTTCGCCGAAATCATTCACCCGGAGGAGTTCAAGGGGAAGTAGACAGGAGACAGTAGTCAGTAGTCAGTAGTCAGTAGTCAGTAGTCAGTAGGCGCTCCGCGCCGGGGCTGTTGACGCTGACACGCCGACGATTCGAGAGCGACTGTCTTTCTACTGACTACTGACTACTGACTACTGACTACTGACTACTGTCTACTGACTGATGATGCCTGAGCACGAACAAGACGCGGCGCTGCTGGAGGCGCGCGACGTGCGGTTCGCCTACGCGGAGGGCGCGCCGGAGGTGGTTCGCGGCGTGACGCTGGCGGTCGGGCGCGGGCGGCTGTCGGCGATCATCGGGGCGAACGGGTCGGGGAAGTCCACGCTCGTCCGCCTGCTCTGCGGGCTGCTCAAGCCCTCGGGCGGCGGCGTCTGGTTCGGCGGCGTGCCGCTCCACACGCTTGAGCCGCGCGCGCGCGCGCGCCGCATCGCCTACGTGCCGCAGACCATCTCGACCGTCTTCCCCTTCACCGCGCTCGAAGTCGTGCTCACGGGACGCAGCCCTTACACCTCGCGCTTCCGCTTCGAGACGGCGCGCGACGTGGAGGCGGCGCGCGCCGCGCTCGCGGCCGTGGACGCGCTGCACCTCGAAGCGCGGCCCGTCACCGAGCTGTCGGGCGGCGAGCGGCAGATGGTGGCGCTGGCGCGCGCGCTGGCGCAGGAGCCGGAGTGCCTCCTGCTCGACGAGCCTTCGGCCGCCCTCGACCTCAAGCACCGCGCCGCGCTCGTCCGCCACCTCGTCTCTTTGCGCGAGCGCGCGGGCATGACGGCGCTCATCATCACGCACGACCTGCAACTGCTCGACCCGGCCTTCGACCGCGTCATCGCCATGCGCGCCGGCGCGGTCGCGGCCGCCGGCCCGCCCGCCGACGTGCTGCGCGAAGAGCTGCTCGCCGACATCTACGGCGACGAGCACGTCCGCGCGCGCCGCGCCTTCGGCCGCACCTTCGTCTGGTCGGAACTCTGAGGGTGCGGATTGCGGATTGCGGATTGCGGATTTAAAGTGGCGATGTTGAGCGAAGCATCGGACAAAGAGACGGAGGTCGCGCCCGGCTACCCCGCGCTCGGCCGGGCCGCGGCCCGCGGCCCGCGGCCCGCGGCCCGCGAGTCCGCGGTGGCGGGCGTGCGTCTCCGGCGCGCGCTGCTGTGGCTGACGTTGATCCTCTTCGTCTCGACGCTCGTGGCGCTGTGGTTCGGCTACCAGCGGCTCGACCTCGCGGCCCTGCGGACGGACGAGCGGGCGCGGATGATCTTCTTCCAGTTGCGCCTGCCGCGCGTGGCGCTGGCGGCCGTGGTGGGCGCGTCGCTCGGCGTGGTGGGGGCGGCGCTTCAGGCGATGTTCCGCAACCCTCTGGCCGAGCCCCTGACGCTGGGCGTGTCGGGGGGCGGCGCGCTGGGGGCGAGCGTGGCCATCGCGCTCGGCGCGGGCGCGCGCGTGGCCGGGCTGCCCTTCGTCTTCGTCGCGGCGTTCGCGGGGGCGGGGCTGTCGGTCTTCGTCGTCTACCGGATGGCGCGCACGGGCGCGACCGTGCTGCCCGGCGCGCTGCTGCTGGCGGGCGTGGTGATGAACACCATCGCCGCGGCCGGCGTCGTCGTCATACAGTATTTCGCCGACTACGCGCGCGCCCTGCAAATCCTGCGGTGGACGATCGGCAGCCTCGACGTGACCGGCTTCGACCTCGTCTGGCGGATGCTCCTCTTCCTCGTGCCGGGTTGGGCGGTGCTGCTCGCGATGACGCGCGACCTGCACCTGCTGGCCGTGGACGAGGAGACGGCGTCGAGCCTCGGCGTCAACGTCCGCCGCACCGAGCGGATGGTCTACGCCGCCAGCTCTTTGATCGTCGGCGTGACGGTGGCGGTCGGCGGGGCCATCGGCTTCGTCGGCCTCGTCGTGCCGCACGCCGTGCGCCTGCTCTTCGGCGAGGACGTGCGCGTCGTCCTGCCGTGCTCGTTCGTCCTCGGCGCCGCCTTCCTGATGCTGGCCGACACGCTGGCGCGCACGGCGCTCGGCGCGGGCGAACTGCCCGTCGGGGCCATCACCGCGCTCGCCGGCGGCCCCGTCTTCCTCTGGCTCCTCCGCCGCCAGCAAAGGTACGCGGCGATGTGAGGGGGGAAGTAGACAGTAGACAGTAGACAGTAGACAGTAGTCAGTAGCCAGTAGGCTCCGCGCTACCGTCGCTGACGCTAACGCGCGAACGATTCGCCGCCGAAGGTCTTCCCTACTGACTACTGACTACTGACTACTGACTACTGCTTTCGAGGTTTCCATGAGCATTGCGACGAAGCACGGTGACGCGGGCGAGACGGGGCTGATCGGCGGCGGGCGCGTGTCGAAGGCCGACCTGCGGGTGGAGGCTTACGGGACGATTGACGAGTTGGGGTCGGCGATGGGGTTCGCGCGCGCCGTCTGCGAGGACGAAGAGGTGCGCGAGCTGTCGAAGGCCATCCAGCGCGAGCTGTTCGTCGTCAGCGGCGCGGTCGCCAACCCTTCGAGCGAGGAGGCGTCGCCGAACACCTACGTCACGCCCGCGATGGTCGAGGCGCTGACCGCCCACGTCCACCGCGTCGAGGCCACCGAACACATCCTCTCCGACTGGTCTCTGCCCGGCGACCACGCCGCGGCGGCCGCCTACGACGTGGCCCGCACCGTCTGCCGCCGCGCCGAGCGCTGCGTCGTCCGCCTCGCCGACGCCGGGGCCGAGGTCAGCCCCCACGTCGTCCCCTACCTCAACCGCCTCTCCGACCTGCTCTGGCTCTTCGGCCGCCTCCTCGAACTCCGCGCCGGCGTCAACTCCCGCCTCCGCGACGAAGACCACCGCGGCCCCCGCTGGTCGCGCGCGTGGTGACGCGGGCGCGCCGCCGGACGCGTGGCGGCCGCCGCCCTGAGCGGCAACCGGCGGGGGGCCGGCGTCGTCGCACCGCCGGCTCGCGACCCCTCACCGTTTACCGCAGCACGAGCGCGTTCCAGACGAGCAGGAGCAGGCAGCCCGACCAGCAGAGGAGCGAGAGGGCGTGGCTGAGGATGAGCCTCTTCCCGGCGGCGGGCGGCGGCGGCACGCCGGGCACGTCGGCGACGGCCGCGCGGCGGGCGCGTCGCGCGAGGCGGAAGGCGAGGTAGAGGTGGACTAAGACGAGCAGCACGACGAGCGCCCCCTGAAAAGGCGCGACGCCCGACAGCAGGCTCTCGCGGTAGAGCAGGGCCGAGCCGAGCAGCGCCGCGAGCAGGCCGGGCCAAGCGAGGTTGGCCGCCACTTTCTGCGGGCCGGCCGCGCGCGGGTTCCCGCCCGTCGTCAGCTCGATGAAGAGGCTGAAGGCCGCCGCGCCGAAGCCGAGCGCGAGGCCCGCGAGCGAGACGAACGTCGCCAGCACGTCGAGCCACGGCACGGAGCGCGACCCCGCCAGCCCCAGCTTCAACGCCAGAACGTTCCAGACCAGCCCCACCTTCGACACGTCCTCGAACTGCTCGACCGTGCCCAAGCCCAGCGAGTAGCTGCCCGTCCGCCGCCGCGGCTCGTAGACGGCGACGTAGTAAGTTTCGCCCGGCACGAGCGGCACGCGCGCCTCGCCGCCGCGGTAGAGTCGCTCCTGACTGTAAGGCTCGTAGAAGTATGAGCGGCCGCCTTCGGGCGCGTGGACGACGACGGCGCGGAAGCCCTCGGGCGCGTTGAAGGGCAGGGTCAGTCCGGGCGTCTCGGGGAAGTGGCGGCCGAGGACGGCGACGGCCGGGCGGAAGTCGGCGTTCGAGGGCCGGACGGGGACGAGCGCCTCGGCGGGGATGGTCTCGGCCTTCGCCGCCGTGAACTTGTAGAAGTCCACCTCGCCCGGCTCGTCGAGCCGCCCGTAGGTGGCCGTCGAGGCGTGCGTCGGGTCGGCGACCTGCGCCGCCTGCTCCCACGCCCCGCCCGGCCGCAGAGAGCTTTCGAGCACGGGCCGGTGCGCCGCGGCCGGCAGCGCGAAGACGAAGACCGCGGCCGCGGCCGCCCACAGCCGCCGCGGAGTCAATGTCGCGTCCATAGCTTTCCTCCCCGGCGCGAAAACCGCGCGCCGTCCCTACAGTGCCACCGCGGCCGGGCGTTTGTCGAATGAAGGCGCGCGGCCGCGGGAAACGGCCCCCCATTAGTCGTTTGACTTTCCGCGGGCGCTCGATTAATGTCCTCAGCACTTCACGTCTGTCGCCTCCCACCCGACCCCGGGAGCCTTCAGCCTTAACCACCCAACGCACCGTTCCAGTAAGGAGATTTCCCCATGCTGCACCCTCGTCAACTGCCCTCGCGGCTGGCCGCCGCGTGCCTCGCGCTCGCGCTCTGCTGCGCCGCGGCCTCCGCGCAAACCGGCTACGGCATCGTAGACCTCGGCACGCTCCCCGGCGGCACGCTCAGCCACGGCTTCGCCGTCAACAACGCGGGCCGTGCGGTCGGCTACTCCACGATCCCCGCGGGCCAGCACGCCTTCACCTTTGCGGGCGGCGCGATGGGCGACCTGCTCGGCGCGTTCCACGCCGCCAACGGCGGCTCGTCGCAGGCCTTCGGCGTCAACGACGCGGGGCAGGCCACCGGCCTCGTCCGCGTCAACATCGGCGGCGCCAACCCGTCCTTCCTGCCGCGCGGCTTCTTCTTCGACGCGGGCGGCGTGACCCTCTTGGGCGTCCTCCCCGGCGGCCTCCAGAGTCAGGGTAACGCCGTCAACGCCGCGGGTCAGGTCGTCGGCCTCTCGGGCAGTTCCGCCGGCAACCGCGCCTTCCTGTGGGCGAACGGCGCGATGCAGGACTTGGGCGTGCTCGGCCTCTCGACCTTCAACAACAGCGAGGCGACGAGCGTCAACGACGCCGGGCAGGTCGTGGGCGTCTCCTCGACGGCCGCGGGCGCCAACCACGCCTTCCTCTGGCAGAACGGCGTGATGCAAGACCTCGGCGTGCTGCCGGGCGGCGGCACGATCAGCTCGGCCGCCGACGTTAACAACGCCGGTCAGGTGGTCGGCTTCTCGAACGTGCCCGGCCCGCTCTTCCAGTCGCCGCGCGCCTTCCTCTGGCAGGGCGGCACGATGCTCGACCTCGGCACGCTCGGCGGCTCGACCAGTCAGGCGCGCTCCATCAACGACTCGGGCGTCGTCGTCGGCGTCTCGACGACGGCCGCGAACCAGACGCGCCCATTCGTCTACCGCGACGGCGTGATGACCGACCTGACGACGCTGCTCCCGGCCGGCCACTGCTTCACGAACGTTGACGTGCGCGCCATCGGCAACGACGGCGTCGTCGTCGGCTCGGCCCAGCTCAACGGACAGTTCCGCGCCGTCATGCTCGTGCCGAACAGCACCGCGGGCGGCGGCCAGACCTGCGGCGGCCCGCCCCCGCCGCCCCCGACCCCGGCCGACATCATCGCCCGGATGCGCGCCGCCGTGGCGAACATCGAGCAGGGCGGCGTCGCCAACAGCATGGACGTGAAACTGCGCCACGTCCTGAACTCGCTCGGCGACACCGGCCAGCCGACGGCCTGCAACCACCTCGCCGCCTTCCTCAACGAGGTTGACGCGCAGTCCGGCAAGCACCTCGCCGCGGCCGACGCCGCCGACCTCCGCCTCGGGGCCGCCCAGCTCGCCGGCCTCGTCGGCTGCCAGTAAGGCGGTTTCGAGTTAAGGACGGAAGCCCGGCCGCGAGGGGGGCGTTGAGGTCACCGCGAACTTCAACGCCCCCCTCGCGGCCGGGCTTCCGCTTGTCGTCTTTAACTCGAAACTCTCCGCCCGCTAGCGCAGCATCATCACGACCTCGCGCTCGCGGGCGCCGTCGAACTCGCAGAGGAAGACGCCCTGCCAGCGGCCGAGGAGCAGTTCGCCGTCGCGGAAGGGCACGGTGACCGAGGGGCCGACGAGGCTGGCCTTAATGTGCGCGTCGGAGTTGCCCTCGCCGTGGCGGAAGCCCATGCCGTGCTGCGGCACGAGGGCGCGCAGGGCGTGGAGCATGTCGCGCGGCACGTCCGGGTCGGCGTTCTCGTTGACGGTCAGCCCGGCCGTCGTGTGCCGCACGAAGAGCACGCACACGCCCTCGCGCGCGCCCGACTCGCGCAGCCGCCCGCGCACCTCGTCCGTGAACTCCACCAACTCCTCGCGCTCCCGCGAGCGCACCCTGATCGTGTAGACGCTCATGCGCGCATTCTATCAAAACCCGGAGGCCAGTTCGTGAGCGGCCGGGGACAGACGAGGGCGGACGCGCCGGAGATGCGGGGCAGCGCATCTCAACCGGACGCCGGACGGCGCGTCATCCCATACGGCGGCGTAAACTCTCACGCGCGCCCGGCAAACTCCCACCCGCAAGCCTCCAACTCACGCACGCGCCGCGCAAATCGAGACAGTGCGCGCGTCAATCGCCATATGCACGCGTGAACCCGCGCGGTGCGGGCGAGAATCGAGAGCCGCACGCGTACAGCCGAGGCCGGTGCGGCGTGAAGCGTGCCGGTGCGGGAGAAACCGGGGCGGTGCGGGGAAAAGCTAGCCGGTGCGGGCGTAGAGTCGAGCCGGTGCGGGCGTGAATCGGCGCCGGTGCGGACGAAATCGCCGCCGGTGCGCGCGAAAGCCTGCCGGTGCGCGCAGAATCGCCGCCGGTGCGCGTGAGAGCGCGTCGGTGCGGGTGAAAGCGTGCCGGTGCGCGCGGAATTGAGGCCGGGGCGGGTGAGAGCGCGCCGGTGCGGGCCGATGGGTTCGTCGAAGACGTAATTCCCAAAGAAAAGGAGGACGAAGGTCACGCCGACCCTCGTCCTCCTACACTTTTGCGCTCCGCCTTGCGCCCTCTCGTCCCCGCACCCCTCGCGGCCGGGCCTCCGTTTTGGACTCGTCGGAGCTTACTTTTGCCTGCGGCGCAGCAGCGCCCAGCCGGCGGGCAGCGCGGCGGCGGCGAGCGCGATCTTGACCACGTCGCCGGCGAGGAACGGGGCGACGCCCGCCGCGAAGGCTTCGCCGGCCGTGCGGTAGAAGAGCGTCAGCCACAGCCAGCCCGCGCCGAGGATGACGAGCGAGCCGAGGCCCATCGCGGCCGCCGCCGTCGGCAAACGCCTGTCCCACCCGCGCTCGGCCAGCAGGCCCGTCACGAAGGCCGCGGCCGGGAAGGCCAGCAGGTAGCCGGCCGTCGGGCTGAAGAAGAGGTAGTGCGCGCCGCCGGCCCCGCCCTTGAAGAAGGGCAGCCCGGCCGCGCCCTCGGCGAGGTAGGCGAGCATCGCCAGCGCCCCGAGGCGCGAGCCTAAGAGCGCCCCCGCGAGCAGCACCGCGAACGTCTGCCCCGTCAGAGGCACGGGCGTCCACGGCAGCGGCACGACGACCTGCGCCGCCAGCGCCGTCAACAAACTGAAGCCCGCCACCAGCGCCGCCGACTTCAACCAGCCCACCGGCGCGGCCACCGCCCCCACCAGCGTCTCGGCCCTTGCGTACGAAGTGCTCACGAGAACCTCCTGAAAGACGTGAATCGTGAGGCGGGAAGACCGCCACCAGTCGCCGGCCCGGACAAAAAACTGACGACCCTCTTCCCGCCCCGCGTCCCCTTTTTCCTACCGCACCCGGTCGGCGGGCGCGCGGCGGATGCCCTCGGTGTCCGTGCCCATCGTGCCGGCGGCGAGGTCTCCGGCCGGGACGTGGCCGGCGGCGCGAATCTGCGTGCCGATGCGCATGCCGTAGAAGGAGCGCCAGACGAAGTAGGCCGAGACGAGGAAGAAGGCGGCGGCCAGCGCGTAGTTGAGCGTCGAGTCGCCGCGGCCGCGGTAGACCGAGAGGGCCAGCTCGACCGCGAGCAGGCCGAAGAGCGTCGTGAACTTGATGACCGGGTTCAAGGCCACCGAGGAGGTGTCCTTGTAGGGGTCGCCCACCGTGTCGCCGACCACGGTCGCGTCGTGCAGCGCGCTCCCCTTCTCCTTCAACTCGACCTCGACGATCTTCTTCGCGTTGTCCCACGCGCCGCCCGCGTTCGCCATGAAGATGGCTTGGTAGAGGCCGAAGATCGCGATGGAGATGAGGTAGCCGATGAAGAAGTAGGGGTCGACGAAGGCGAAGGCGAGCGACGCGAAGAAGACCGTCAGGAAGATGTTGAACATCCCCTTCTGCGCGTACTGCGTGCAGATGGCGACGACCTTCTTCGAGTCTTCGACCGAAGCCTTCGTCACCGTCTCGTCGAGCCGGATGTTGGCCTTGATGAACTCGACGGCGCGGTAAGCGCCCGTCGTCACGGCCTGAATGGACGCGCCCGTGAACCAGTAGATGACCGCGCCGCCCGTAATCAGCCCGAGCAGGAAGAGCGGGTTGAGGAGCGACAGGTTCTCGAAGAAGGTGGCGAGGCCCTGCGCCTCGGTCAGACTCTGGCGCGTCGCGCCGGCGATGGCCTCGCCGCGCAGCACTTGGATGATCGAGAAGATCATCGTCGTCGCGCCGACCACGGCCGTGCCGATGAGCACGGGCTTGGCCGTCGCCTTGAAGGTGTTGCCCGCGCCGTCGTTCTCTTCGAGGAGGTGCTTGGCGCGGTCGAAGTTGACGTTGACGCCGAACTCCTTCTTGACCTCCTGCTCGACGTTCGGCACCTGCTCGATGAGCGACAGCTCGTAGACCGACTGCGCGTTGTCCGTCACCGGCCCGTAGGAGTCCACGGCGATCGTCACCGGCCCCATGCCGAGGAAGCCGAAGGCGACGAGGCCGAAGGCGAAGACGGCCGGCGCGGCCATCAGCGCGCCGAGGCCGAGCGTGCTGATGGCGTAGGCGACGGCCATCAGGGCGACGATGGCGATGCCGATCCAGTAGGCCGAGAAGTTGCCGGCGACGAGGCCGGAGAGGATGTTCAGAGAAGCGCCGCCCTCGCGCGACGAGGAGACGACCTCCTTGACGTGGCCCGACTCGGTCGAGGTGAAGACCTTGACCAGCTCGGGGATGACCGCGCCGGCCAGCGTCCCGCAGGTGATGATGGTCGAGAGCTTCCACCAGAGGGTGCCGTCGCCGAGGTCGGGGATGATCAGGTAGGAGACGATGTAGGTGAG
>Ga0196977_1000150_pt1 | contig 45106 bp, 38 predicted proteins | sample S3v_1013CmetaG_FD_148634 | JGI IMG/M metagenome (GOLD analysis project Ga0196977, IMG submission 148634) | Soil microbial communities from Anza Borrego desert, Southern California, United States - S3+v_10-13C | ecosystem: Environmental > Terrestrial > Soil > Desert | place: USA: California... | reverse complement strand
GAGCAGCCGGAGCCGCTGCCGGCCATTAGTTAACTGTTACGAATAAACCCCAATCTACTGAGAAAACGCGACGCGTTTTTCATTCAATAGAGATCTGCCCGAGGTCTGCGCGGTCGTGAACCGCGCAGCCTCGTGCTATTATTCTCGGCCTCAAAGAGGAGTAGGAGAGCTGTATCGACGGGCGACCCTTACTCGCCTACCTGGGAATGGACGAACTACCAAGTAACTGGCTCGGTTTACTGTTCGCGCAAGGCGAAACAGTGCTGGCTGACACCTCTACCGGTACCACACTCATAAAACTTCTTTCAGTCTTGCTGCTGGTTGCCGCGAATGGTTTCTTCGTCGCCGCGGAGTTTGCGCTCGTCAGCGTTCGTTCCTCGCGGATCGAGACGCTCGCCGCGACGGGCAGTCGCAGCGCGAAACGGTTGTTGCAACTGCTCAAAAATCTCAACGCGTACCTCTCAGCGTGCCAACTCGGAATCACGCTCGCATCGCTCGCCCTCGGCTGGGTCGGCGAACCTGCCATTGCGCGAGTTTTGGAAGGTCCGCTAGCGGGACGTCTTTCCGAGGCCTGGCTGCACACGATCTCGTTTGTGATCGCGTTCTCGATCATCACGTCATTGCACATCGTGCTTGGCGAACAAGCGCCAAAGTTGATGGGCCTGGCCCTCGCGGAAAAAGTCGCGCTGGCGATCGCGTTGCCGCTGCAACTGTTCTATAAAGTCGCTAGTTTGCCGATCCGCGCGCTCGACTGGGCGAGTGTGCGCACGGTGCAACTCGTCGGAATCAAAGCCACCGCCGAACATGCTTCGACGTACACTGAAGACGAATTAAGACGACTGGTAGACATCTCGCGCGAGAGTGGACACCTGCGGGCCGAAGAACGGCGTTTGATTCATCGTGTGTTTGAGTTTTCCGACACACTCGTGCGTGAAGCGATGGTGCCGCGAACCGAGATGGCCGCGATTCCCAACACCTGTTCGCTTAAAGAAATTACGAAAGCATTCGACCAGCATCGCTATTCACGTCTGCCCGTTTATCGCGAGTCGTTCGACGATGTGATCGGCTTCATTCACAGCAAAGACGTGATGCCTTACCTGTTGCACCCGGAAAAGTTCAAACTTGAAGACGTGCTGCAACCGCCGCTGTACGTCGTCGACACCGCGCGGCTCGAGCACGTGCTGCGGCAGATGCAGAAGGCGAAGATGCATTTCGGTTTTGTGGTTGATGAGCACGGCGGACTCGAAGGCATCATCACCCTCGAAGACTTGCTCGAAGAGATAGTCGGCGACATTTCTGACGAACACGACGAAGAAGTGAACGAGCAGATTACGGAAGTCGACGAGCATACGTTTGTGTTGGCGGGCGGTTTAGCAGTGCGCGATCTGAATCGGCGGTTGAAAATCACCGTTCCGGAATCGGAAACGTACACGACGATCGGTGGTTTTCTGATGACTGAAGCGGGGCACGTGCTCAAGCCTGGCGAGGTGGTGACGTACGATGGACTCGTTTTTCACGTCGAGCGTGTCGAGAAGCGTCGCGTGATGCGCGTCAAGCTGGAGATTCTTGAAACCAACGGAGAAGGGGAAGCAAAGGATGAGCTGGATCGAGCACGTTCTGGCGCGTGAAATACTGGATTCACGTGGTAATCCGACGGTCGAAGCGGAGGTCGTTTTGGCGGACGGTCAGATCGGACGCGCCGCAGTGCCTTCGGGCGCTTCGACGGGCGAGCATGAAGCTGTCGAATTACGCGATGGGGATGAAACGCGCTATGGAGGCAAGGGCGTGTTGAAGGCAGTGCACAACGTCAACGAAGTAATCGCTCCGGTGTTGGAAGGATTCGACGCACTCGATCAAGCCGAAGTAGATCAGGCGTTGCTCGAGCTCGACGGCACCGACAACAAGTCACGACTCGGCGCAAACGCGTTGCTGGCGGTATCGCTCGCAACTGCGCGTGCGGCGGCGCTGCATCAGGAAATGCCGCTGTATCGTTATCTCGGTGGTCCAAACTCCCGCACGTTGCCGGTGCCGATGATGAACATTATCAACGGCGGCGCGCACGCTGATAACAACGTCGACTTCCAGGAGTTTATGGTTGTTCCTGTCGGCGCGCCGAGTTTTAGTGAAGCGCTACGCGCCGGCGCGGAAGTTTTTCACGCACTGAAGTCGGTGTTGAAGAAGAAGGGCTATGCGACGAGCGTGGGCGACGAGGGCGGTTTCGCGCCGAACCTGCGTTCGAATGAAGAAGCTGTCGAGACGATTCTCAAGTCGATCGACAACGCCGGTTACAAAGTCGGAAGCGATTGCCTGTTGGCGCTCGATCCGGCCGCGAGTGAGTTTTACGACGGTACCGCGTATGTCTTCAAAAAGAGTGACAAGCGCAAACTCAGCAGCGAAGCGATGGTTGAGTTCTGGAAAAACTGGTGCGACCAGTATCCCATCGTGTCGATCGAAGACGGCATGGCCGAAAACGATTGGGACGGTTGGAAATTGCTGACCGACAGACTCGGCAGCCGCGTGCAACTCGTCGGCGACGATCTCTTCGTTACGAATACGCAGTTCCTGCAAAAGGGAATCGATCTCGGTGTCGCAAACTCGATTCTGATCAAGGTCAATCAGATCGGCACGCTCACCGAAACTCTCGACTGCATCGAACTGGCTCAAAAGAACAAACGGACGGCGATCATTTCGCATCGTTCCGGAGAAACAGAAGATCCATTCATCGCCGATCTCGCGGTCGCCACCAACGCGGGCCAGATAAAAACCGGATCGCTGTCGCGCACGGATCGCATCGCGAAATACAATCAGTTGCTGCGAATCGAAGAAGATCTACGCGCCGCCGCGCGCTATCCCGGCAGAAAGGCATTTCATCAGATCGAGGTGCGGTTTGATTAAAAAACGCGGTCCGCTTGCGCTGATCATTATCGACGGCTGGGGGTATTCACCTGCTCGCGATGGCAACGCCATCGCTCTCGCTGCGACACCTTTCTACGACGAACTCTGTGAGAAATACCCGCAGACCTTGCTGGAAGCGCACGGCTCGCGCGTGGGTTTGCCGGCGGGCGTGATGGGCAATTCCGAAGTGGGCCACCTGAACATCGGATCCGGCCGGGTAATTCGCATGGACGTTTCACTGGTCGATCACGAGATCGAAACCGGCGAGTTTTTCCGTAACAGTGTACTGGTTAGCGCCATCGACGGCGTGCGCAATCGTGACAAAGCGTTGCACTTGATGGGGCTATGCTCGGATGGGCAGGTCCATTCATCGTTGACGCATCTCTACGCGTTGCTGAAGCTGGCGAAAGATCGAGGGGTGCAGCGCGTCTACATTCACTGCTTTCTCGACGGGCGCGATACGCCTCCTTCGTCGGCTGTCACCTACCTGTCCGCTTTGCAAAAAAAGCTCGGCGAGATTGGGTGCGGTGAGATCGCGACGCTCGTCGGTCGTTACTACGCGATGGACCGCGACAAGCGCTGGGAACGCACCAAGCGCGCTTATGACCTGCTGGTCCACGGCAACGGCGAACTGGTAATGGATCCGATCCAGGCGGTGCGGCAGTCGTACGAACGAGGCATCACTGACGAGTTCGTTGAACCGATCGTGGTCGCGCGCGAACACGCCGAGCCCGTGGCGACAATCAAGGACGAGGACACGATTATCTTTTTCAACTTCCGTCCCGATCGCGCGCGACAACTGACGCGAACGCTCACAGTAGCCGGTTTTAACGAGTTTGATGTTACCGATCGTCCGAAAGTGAACTTCGTCTGCTTCACGCTTTACGACCAAACATTCGACCTGCCGATCGCGTTTCCGCCGCGTCATCATCGCAACGTGCTGGCGGAAGTTTGGGCGGGAGTGCGCGTCCGCAACTATCGTCTCGCCGAAACCGAGAAGTATGCGCACGTTACGTACTTCTTCAACGGCGGCGTCGAGACTGAGTTTGGGTGCGAGCGGCGGTTGCTCGTCCCTTCGCCAAAGATCGCCACTTACGACCTGCAGCCCGAGATGTCGGCTTTCAAAGTCACGGACAAGTTTTTACGCGGTGTTGACGAAGGCGAAACAGATGTTTTCGTCGTTAACTTCGCGAATCCCGACATGGTCGGTCATACAGGCAAACTCGATAAGACAATCGAAGCGTGTCAGTACGTCGATACCTGCCTCGGCTGGATCACGAAACGCATCCGCGAAGCGCGCGGCACCACGATCATCACCGCCGATCACGGTAACGCCGAGCAGATGATCGATCTCCTCACCGGAAGTCCGCATACGGCGCACACGACCAATCCGGTACCACTTCATCTGATCGATGAAGAGTCGATTGGCCTGAAGCTACGCGAGGGCGGCGCACTCGAGGATGTAGCGCCTACCATGCTCGCGTTGCTCGGTGTGGAAAAGCCGGCTGAGATGACCGGGCGAGATTTGCGGGAGAGTTAGCCGTACGTGCAGTTTGATCCGCGCAACATACTCGTCATCGATTTTGGTCAGCTTGGCGACGTGGTCCTGAGTTTACCTGCGTTGCGCGCCATTCGTGGACGTTTCCCAAATGCGCGGATAACGGTTGCAGCCGGCAAACCCGCCAGCGAGATCGTCAGACTTTCCGGCTTTGCCGACGACGTGCTGGAAGTCGATCGGGTCGCGTTGCGTGATGGAGTCAAGCTCGTTTCCATCGGGCGGATTTTCAAGTTTGTCGGCCAGGTGCGCAAAGCTAATTACGACTTCGTCATCGATCTCCACAGTTTGTCTGAAACGAACCTGCTGGGGCTCCTCTCCGGCGCACCACGGCGACTGTACGCTCGCCGGCCCGGTCGTTCGCTCGACTATCTGGCGAACTTCGAACCCCGGCCGCCCCGTGAAGCAAAGCACGCTCACGCCGTCGACCGCTACCTGGACGTTATCAAGCCCCTCGGGATCGAAAACCCGTCGCGCCTGCCGATGCTCAAGACCGCGGCAGTTGCGGATCAGTCTGTCGAGGCAATCCTGAAAAAGGAGAAGGCCAACTCGGGTACGCTCCTGGTTGGCCTGTTTCCCGGCGCCGGACACGAGTCGCGTCGTTGGCCGCTGGAGCACTTCGCGGAAGTCGCCGATCATCTGATCCGCAACGAAGACGTGCGGGTGATCGTCTTCGCCGGTCCCGAGGAGCGCCCGCTCATTCCCCAGATGCGGACGATGTTTCCGGCGAAGACCATGTTTCTCGACCGTTTGACCATTCCGCAACTCCTTTCAGTTCAGGCACGGCTGACCGTTTTTATTTCGAACGACACCGGCCCGGCGCACACCGCTGCGGCCGTGGGCACGCCTGTCGTCCTTATTATGGACAAGCCGACACCCAACAACTTCACCCCCGTCGGCGACCATCACCGCTTGGTAGGAGCGGAGCAAATAACCCTCGTTTCGGTCCAGCAGGTCTATCAGGCCGTCCGCGAGATCTTGTCCACCAGCCGAGTCGATAAACTAAGATAGCTCTAGACAAACATCGTTTAACTTCGCTAGTATGACTTGAGCTCGGTGGAGCCGCGGGTGGAACTTGGGAGTGAACCGCCTGCCTCACGAGTAATCTTTCCGATTAGCCTGCCTCAGCGAATTAGGGAGAAAACAATGGTTAGAATGTCGATTCGATTAACTTGCTTCATGCTTAGCCTGCTGGTCTTTCCCGCTGCGGCAAGCGCCCAGACCAACGTAACGGCTAAGGCCGGAAATGCCCCCGCGGTAGCCGTCCCAGTTGAAAGCGATCGGTCCCGAGATGGTTTAACCGGCCCGGTGCGGCGCGTCCGCACGGAGATCGCCAAGCTTTCTTCCGCCGACGGTAAGCTCGCCGAAAGCAAGCACGTGCTGGTGGAAGTCGTGGCCTATGACATCAAGGGAAACAAGGTTGAAAACCAGTATTTCCCGATCGCCGGCGCCACGCTGACGGGCAAGGAAGTCTACAAGTACGACGAAAAGGGAAATATCAGCGAGATGACCCTGCTCAACCCGGACGGCACGTTGATGAGCAAGGAAATCTACAAGTATGAGTTCGATTTCGCCGGCAACTGGAACAAGATGACCACTTCAGTGGCGGTTGTTGACGGCCGCGGCGTCACTTTTGAGCCGACGGAAGTCACCTATCGCAACATCATGTACTACCTTGATGAGAACATGGTGAAGATGGTCCAGCCAGGCACCTCGTCAACGACGCCTAACTCGGCCACGAATAACGCAGCGCCAGCGCCGCAACCGGTTGCTCCGGCCGCTTCCAACAGCGCAGCGAAGATGACGGCCGATCCGAAGGCGAATGCCAACAAAGGCCGCACTAACGCGAAAACAGTCTCCGAGCTGCCGTCTGCTTCAGCCGCGGCTACCAATCTTTCGGCTGCATCGCTTGACGTGAAAACACCTGTAGTCAGTTCGAATCAGGCATTGCCGGTCGTGAAGCTCGACTCCGAACCTCCGCCCACCCCGGCTCCGCGTCCGATTCTGAAGCCTATCTCGGGTGGGGTCTTGAACGGAACCGCGCTTTCGCTGCCGCCACCAGCCTACCCCGACGCCGCGAAGCGAAGCCGGACCTCGGGCGTCGTGACCGTCGCTGTAGTTCTCGACGAAACGGGTAAGGTCGTTTCGGCGACTGCCTCAAGTGGTCCAATGATGCTACGCGACGCAGCAGTGCAGGCGGCTCTCAAGGCCAGGTTCTCTCCCACAAAACTTTCTGGCCAGCCCGTGAAGGTTTCCGGCGTGATTAACTACAAATTTGCGCTGGCTAACTAAACCTGCCTTTCGGTTGGCGCGCCGGAGACGTCTGGCGCGCCCTCTCCCCCGCGGTTCAAATCCTGGTTTTCTGTCTTCTCTGGAAGGGATTAAGTTCTCATGGCACTAACTGGACACCTCAGTGATCTTTCACTCTCGGAGTTAATCGAGTTTTTCTGCAATCAGCGCAAGAGCGGACGTTTGAAAGTTTTGTATCCGCAGGGTGCGGGTTATTTCTACCTGCAATCGGGATCGGTCGTCGACGCGCGCATCGGAGTGCTGCAAGGGATCGACGCCGTTTACTACGCGCTGACGCTGCCGAATGCGGAGTTTGAATTTAGCGTTGATGCTCAGACGGGCGATCGGACCATCAATCAACCGTGGACGCAGGTCGTGTTGGAAGGTTTGCGCCGGTTGGACGAGAACATTGCGCCGGGCATGGCGTTCCCGCCCGATTACGTTCACGACGCTGATGAACTTCAGACGCCTGAGAACAAGACCGAAACGAGTGAAGACGTCGAAGAATCCTTTTCGCCGGCGTTTCTTGCGATGGGCAAAGAGTCGACGAATCGCCGCAAACCGGTATTTATCGGCGCGGCTGTGGTAGCGGTGCTCGCGAGTGTCGCTGTCATTGGTGTTCCAGCCGGTTGGTACGGCACGAAGAAAGCAGCCGCGTCGACTGAGCCTGTAAGTCAACCAGCCCAGCCGCAAACCGCACAGACGGAGACACCCGTTCAGCCGGAGCCAGTCGTTACAGAAATGGCGCCGGTCGTCGCCACTGAAGATCCGGCGGACTTAGCCGCGAGACGTCAACGTGAGAAAGAGCGTCGTGCCCGTGAAGCGAAAGCCGGTGAGACGAATACCGCTGTTGCCACTACGCCAAACACGCAGCCAGCCGAAGAGAAGGGTGGTGCGAAGCGAGTGGTCGTGACTGTCACTTACGATGAATCGGGAAGAGTGACACAGGCGTCAGGTGGCGATGCGAACGCGTTGCGCATCGCGAGGCAGAAACGTTTCCCCGCAGGCAAGGCTGGTTCGGCGACGATTTCGATCCCGATTAACTAGCTAAACCAAGGATCAGCAACAACCCTCGTTTCAACCCCAAGTCGCGGTCGCGTGGGTCGTACCATTCGGCGAGAGTGTGTGAAGCTCCTGAAGTGCCTCCGGCTCCGAGTGTGATTGCCGGAATGCCCAGCGAGATCGGCAGGTTGGAGTCGGTCGACGACTGGTCCAGGCGTGGTTCGACACCTAACAGCTTCGTACTTTCGATAGCGAGTTTCACGAGTGACGAATCGGCGGGTGTTTCACCTGACGGTCTTTCGCCGATCAACTCCATCTGAAATTCAAGCGCCGCGTCTCCCGGTCTTCGCCGGGAGTTCTCTTCTTCAGCTGCCTCTTTCATCGCGCGCCGAAAAAATGCGTCAAGGCGTCTTAGTTCGGCCTCTCCGGCTGAACGAAGATCCACTTCCATTGCCGCCCGCTCGGGAATCGAGTTGACACTCGTCCCACCTGCAACACTGCCGACGTTGAACGTCGTCCGTGGATCTTTCGGCGCAGGATAAGCGGCAAGGCGCGAGATTGCGCGGCCGAGCGCGTGAACCGGATTCGGTAAACCGAAGTCGCCCCAGGAGTGACCACCCGGTCCACTAAACTCGACGCGATAGCGCCGAGCGCCGAGCGCCCGATTTGTTATCCGGTCGACGCCTGGTCCATCAAAACTCAAAAACGCATCGACTTTTCGTTTGGACCACTTTCCGCGCGTCAGGAGATGACGCACGCCGCGCAAGTTCCCCTCGCCTTCTTCACCCACTGTGCCGACGAACAGAATCGAACCATCGGTTTCGATCTTCGAGAGGCGCATTGCCTGAACGATCGCGATCAAAGCGATCAGTCCGCAACCGTCGTCGGCAATTCCCGGCACGAGCAAACGGTGTCCTTCGCGCCGCACCGTGAAATCAGTTCCCGCAGGAAAAACCGTATCGAGGTGTGCACTGACAATAATTAACGGCATTGACGAACGGCCGTTATAGAGCCCGATGCAGTTGCCCTCTTCGTCGATCGCCACGTCGTTCAAGCCGAGCTCGCGAAAACGTTGGGCGAGATATTCGGCGCGTTCTTGTTCCGCGAAGGGAGTTGCGGGGATCGAGCAGATGCGGATCTGTTCGTCCGTGATCGCGTCAGCGTTGGTTTCGAAAAAACGCAACGCCTGTTCGACCTCTGGTGCTGTGGCGATCTGTCGAATCGTCTGGGCCGGAGCAATTTTGAGTGAGGAGACCAAGGTTCACACCAATTCCATGATTTCGTGCTCTTCAAGCACGCCATGCGCTGCTTTCGCGTGGTCGTAAATACGATTGACGAGAGTTTCGCTGGGCTCGATGCCGCGCTTCTCGAGCCAGTAGATCACGTTTGACTTCCCGCTCATCGGACCAATCTCGATTACCTGTTCGAGACCAAACTCGCCTGCGGGAACGCCCGAGTACACGATGTCCGCAAGACGCTGATCGCCTTTCCGGTAACTCTTGATGACCGCCGCCGCGTGCACACCGGTCGCGGTGCGAAACGCGTCGCGGCCAAACACGGGATAGTTGTAGGGCACGGTCCAACCGCAGATGCGCGCCGCGGTTTCACAGTATTCACCAAGGCGTGAAAGGTCGTTGGGAATCCAGCCGAGCAGTTTCAGATTTACCAGCAGTTGATCGAGCGGCGTGTTGCCGACGCGTTCACCGATACCTAACGCTGAGCCGTGCACTTGATCCGCGCCACCCTGAATGGCCGCGAGCGAATTGATTACGCCCAAGCCGCGGTCCTGGTGTCCGTGCCAATCGAGGCGGATGTTTCCGCCCTGTTCCTCGATAATGCCTTTCACAAACTGAATGACTGCGCGTGCGCCGTCAGGCGTTGAGTGGCCGACCGTGTCGCAGACGCAAACTGCTTTCGCGCCCGCCTGGATAGCGGTCGTGTACAGCGCGCGGATTGTTTCCGGCTTGGCGCGAGTGGTGTCTTCAGTGACGTACATCACCGGCAAACCACTTGACACCGCGAAAGAGACTGCGTCTTCGGTCATCTTCAATAACTGGTCGAGCGTCCAATCTTCAGCAAAGAAACGAACCGAAGAGGACCCGATGAACGTACAAGCCTCGATCGGAATTCCGACTCGTTGCGAAATCTCGGCAATGGGAACGATATCGTTGCGATGCGTGCGTGCAGCACAGTTTGGTCTGATCTTGAGTTTCTGATCGGCGATTTCGCGAGCGAGCCGTTCGACTCCGGCCGCGTGTGTTCCGCCCGCACCAGGCAGACCGATGTCGGCAGTGTCAATGCCGAGCGCTTCCATCAGGTGCAGGAGTTCGAGTTTTTGCTCGACCGGTGGCTCGCAAACAGATGGCGACTGTAGCCCGTCGCGCAGTGTTTCATCGTCAATTCCGATATGACGATTGGGCGGGGAAAGGGACGGGTCGATTGTATTCCAATCGTAAACTAGTTCGTCGATTGTCACGCTTTAAAGCCTCCAAAAACTAACCGCATTGCTCGTAAACTAATCGCAATTGCGTGAAAGTTTTTCGATTACAACAATGGCAGATTTGAAAGTCAAGACGAGTCTACTCTCTTGCTATTGAGACTTGTCTGCGCTAGCTTTGCACGGCTCAAGCACTGCTTTGTTGCGCTGACACTTCACCCTAACCTCCAAGGATCGTAGAGTTGACCATCACCAAGGATTCATTCGACGCGCTGCTTGAATGGCTCGATCCGGATCGCGATAAAGCGGGTCAATCCTATGAAGCCATACGTGGCGGTCTCATAAGAATCTTCGTCTCGAAGGGACTCACCGACGCCGAGTTCTATGCTGACGAGACCGTCGATCGTGTCGTGAAACGGTTGCCCGAAATTCGAGCCGGTTACGTAAACGAACCAGCAAGGTACTTCATTGGTGTGGCCAGGAATGTCATTCGCGAGGCGTTGCGTCGCAAAGAGGTCACGACTGACGTGCTGCCGGAGTGCGTTTCGTTCAGAACAGGCGACAGCGAGATGGCCGATTGTTTAGCGAAGTGCCTGAAAGCGTTGCCGCGCGAGAAGTTGGAGTTGATCCACGATTACCACGTGTACGAAGGGAAACAGAAGATAGCAAGTCACCGAGAAATGGCGGGCGAACGATCAATTTCGGTTGGCGCGCTGCGCACACGTGCGCATCACGTACGGATATTGCTGGAAAGTTGCGTAAACCGGTGCATGGAGGACCGCAGGAACAAAAGCGTAGGTGATCGTCATAATAATCGAGCGGCGCCGAGGAGAATCCATCATAGTTGACGAAGAGAAAACACAGCTAAAACGATATCTGCTCGGGCAATTGGCAGAGCCTGACGAGGAGCGGCTCGAAATGCGTCTACTCACCGAGCCGGCGTTTGTCGCGGAATTCGACATGATGGTCGATGAAATCGCGGCTTCCTACGTCGCCGGACAGTTCACCGGAAAGGAAAAAGAGCAGGTTGAGCAGTATTTCCTGCGTTCACCGGAGCGCCGGAAGAAGTTGGGGTTTATGGCTGAACTGCTCCACCAGGTTGACGTCGGCCGAGAAGAGCAGACGGTAAGCGCGCGTCAGGATGAGCGCCCGAGTTTCTCGGAGCGCGTTAACGCATTCTTGAATCGCCCACATTTGGCGCAACGCTTCGCGACGGTTGCAATCGCCGTGGTGCTGCTGCTGGGAGGTGTGTTGTGGCTGAATCGTTCAAGAGGGCCGTCAAGTACAAAGTTCGTCTCACTGACTCTGACGATCAGCGATGCTGAACGCAGTACAACAGGCCAGGCACCTGAAACAGTCAAACTGCCCGCCGACGTCAATGAAGTTCGTCTGCAACTACTGCTGCCCAGCGAATCAACTCAGCCAGTACGCTATCGCGCGGACTTTGCATCACCGGCTGATGTGCGAGGACTGACGATAGCAGGACAGGATTCCCGGTCCGTCGTAATCACTGTTCCAGCATCCGAGCTAAAACCAGACCGGTATGCGGTACGACTTTTTATTATCCACCCCGACGGTCAAGAGGACCGCGTTCCGGGTAATTACATGTTTCGAGTCGAGTAGATCTGCTCTTCAACTTGCAGCCGCTTTGCGACGCCGCCAGTACCACCAACCGCCAACAAGAAGCAAACCGAACATCAGAGTTCCTGCCAGAATAATTTGAGGACTTCTGGCAGTGCTGCTACTTCTCGTTGGTTTGATAGGCAGTTTGTACTCCCCCTGGAAAGTAAATGCGGCCCAGTAGTGAGGAGAGCGCCACCGCGGCTGCTTGCGGATCGTATTCTGAGCTGCGCGCAACGCGGCTGCCGGAGTCATGCTTTTTTCCAGCATGTTGGTATAAAAGTGTTTCATCAGGTCAGCCGTTACTTCGTCATCCACATTCCACAAAGTTGCCGCGATGCTCGATGCTCCTGCATACATAAAACCACGCGTCAGTCCGATTAGACCCTCGCCGCGTACGTCTTTGCCGAGGCCGGTGCGGCATGCGCTTAACACCACCAGATCGACTGGTGCCTGGAGTTCAAACACGTCGCCGACAGTGATGAAGCCTTTTTGTGCACGGCCTTCGGAATCCACCGTGGAAAGGATAAAGCCCGAGTATTCAGGGCGGTTGGGATCAAGGATGCCGTGAGTGGCGACGTGCAGAATCGCAAACTTCGAGAAGTCTGTGTGTTGAAGTGTTTCCCTTGATGCGCTGAACCCCGTAATAACCGAAGAATTCGGACCGCCAATATTTTGCAGTTCGGCCAATTCAGCCCGGGAATACTGCAGCGGTTGTACATCGGCGATGTTGGCGGAGTCACCGTGGATTTCGATATCGCGAACCGCGTAACCCCATTGTTCCCTTCCATCCGGTCGTACCTGGGCCATCATCTCGTTACTGTTCTTGCCTTTAAGCTCCGCATAGTTTGAGGCGAATGCCGGATATCCAAACGCTATTAATGTTTTCTCCGGAAACGGCCGTGCTGCTTTCTCATGACTCAACTGACGGAGAATCGATGCCGAGGGAGCATTTACAATCTCGTGGCTTGCTAACAGGGGTTCGTGATTAGTGGGAGAAGTCAAAAGTTGGAACGGTACGTAATTGAGGGCTCCGTCAGCCACTACAATGATTCGCTGAGCAGTGAGTTGCTCTGCGAGTGGCGCTATCACCAGTGACGACAATTCATCGACGGCTTTCGTAAGCAGCCTTTCAGTATCGTCGCGAGGTCTTTGAGCCAGCAGGTTATAAACTTCTTGCACGGCGCTCGTGATCGTTCCATCATCGGGCAACTCGACGAGCTTTATGTTGTTTCTCGTCACTATCCAAGCGTAACTGCCATAGTCTCCAAGTAGATATTCAATTACGGCGGTCTGATCGTTCTCGATTATTTCGTTCTGAATCTGCTGTAAGGAATAAGCCGTGTGCTGTGTGATCTCGCCGTAAGCTGGATTTAATCTGCGGAGTTCAGCGGAAATTTGCTCGTGCTCGGCCCGCAAGCGAGCCAGCGTTGTTTCTACTTCGTTTAGTTCGTTTTCTTTGAGCGTCTTTGCGGAAAGGAGTTCGATTCTGTGGTTAACCTTCGCACGGATAGCTTGCCGAACAGTTTTTTCTCGAGACGCCAACTGAGGATCGACACCAGTCAGCAAATTGGTCTGCGTATCACGTAGCAGGTCGGCAAGCGACCGCGCTCGCGACAGTTCGCTCGCGGCAAACGCCGACTCGATCAGTGGCTGCGCATCTCGTGATTTGCTTTTGCGTACGAGGCAGGCGACGTAAGCCTCGTAACGTTCATGTACGCTGGCGGAATAAGCCGTAGTCAGGTCGCGGCCGCTGGAAATAGTTCGGATTTCCTCAGTATTTTCGAGTGACTGTTTAAGGTAGTCCTCTGCTTCGTCAAGCTGACCAGCTTTCAACTCCAGCCGTCCTAGTGCGAAGTAAACACTGGCTTCACTGACCCGGTCCTTGAGTTTACGAAAGACGTCCAGGGCTTGAAGATAGTTCGCCCGCGCGTGTTCGAACGAGCCTTGCTGCTCGTAGGCCTGTCCAATCAAGGTGCGGACGCGTTCGGCTTCAGTTCGATTGTTAGCACTCTCGTACATCGCAAGTGCCGGTTGCAGATGCTGGAGGGCGACTGAGTATCGCCCGAGAGCGATATGAAGCCGGCCAAGATTTTCATGACACTGCGCGGCGTGGAGACTTGAAGGCTCGAGATTGGATAGAGCCTCGTTGAGGTGGCTTAATGAAGTGGAATAGTTTCCTTGCAGGAATTCCGTATGTCCGATGTCCATGGTCGTGCGGTTGATGCCGAGCCGATCATTTACGTCGCGAAAATAGGCGAGCGCGCGCTCGTAGTGCACGAGCGCCGTTTCGAACAATCCGTTTTCGTTGAAAAGATCTCCCATCCCGCTGGCGATCTGGCCTAGTTGGTAAGGATCGATCTCTCCCAACGACTGGGCCTGGCCATAGTAAGTGATCGCACTGGACCAATCTGCTTTTCGCTGTTCGATATACGCCAGCATAATCAGGACGTCTGCTTGTTCTCGCAGCTTGCCCTGATCCTGCCAGCGCTTTAGCGCGTTGTTGTAGTTTTCAGTCGCTTCAGCCAAATCACTTTGCGCGAGATGGCAACGGCCCATTTGGGCGTAGGCCCGAGCAATGCCTACGTTGTCGTTTGCCGATTGAAAAAGTGAGAGAGCCTCTTGAGCCGTGCTCAATGCGACAACATGGTCGGATTCGTTCTGTTCGTAACTGAGTTGAAGGCGTTGCTGCCCTTCACTCGACGGATCCTGTTCGGCTCGAGAGGCTTCTACACTGTGAATGCACGCAAAGAGAATCGACCAACCAAGTATGAGCGTTGCTGTGCTTTTAATAACGTTCATAACTCGGACGGAACCGATCATAGGAAGGGCAATAGATCCTCGCTAAATTGAACTGGCATCCTCTTCTCATCCGTTTCATGCAACGCTTCTTGTAGCCGTTCGTTGCGAGGCCGCGTGTCTCGCGGATAGTTCTTGATCTTCGCACACTCGCCCACGTCGCCAGTAGGATCTTTCGGACCGATTTTGTTTCCCTGAAGTTCGTATGCATCGATGGGCAATCCAGCGCCACAAATCAGATTCGCGATGTCTTCGAACAGTTTTTGCTCCACCTCTTCCTGAGCGGAGAAGTTACGCAGAACGCGCCTTTTGTCGCGCTCATCGATACTGGCGTCACGCATAGTCTTTTCGAAGTAGGCGTTGAGAAAGTCGAGCCAGGAATTCTCAAACTCCGTAGCGAACTGATAGTGTTTATATTCCGACAGGATGCGCCGATCCTCTACTGGTCTGGTCCATGGAAACAGAATCGACAGACCGTGTGAGTACTGATACTGAAATCCCACAAACTCGGCGCCCACCAGCAGCCTTTCTGGTCTTGGATCTACTCCACATCGCTTAGGTTCTTCCTTCACCAGCATGTCCATGACTGCGGAACAAGCGCGAAAGAGAGGACCCATTGCCGGTGTGGCGTGGCAACAAAGCGCGTTTCCAGATTGGCACTTCCGTTTTCGGAGCTCGTCGATCTTAGTATTGATACAGAAACAAAAGTCGTAAAGATCGGTGTACAGCTCCTGATAGAAACTCTGTGCTTTCAAGTGGGCTAGTTGAATGACATCCATGGTGGCTGGATCGTCCAATCCCTCCTTCAACGCCAGAGCCAGTTCTTCAATTGGCTCCTTAACCTCTTTGATCTTTTGCAAGTTGCATAACGATAGCTGAAACGAATAGCCGGCCAATAAGTAGTCGGCACTGTTATGCAAGCAATAGCGATAAATTCTGAGCAGCATTTTCTTGACGTCTATATTGCTGCCGTATTCAACCAGGTCGTTGAAGATCCGGATCAGAATCGAACGGTAGGGCCAACTACCGACAAAAGCCGGTCCTTGTGAGGCCAACATGTATTTCGCTGTGTCTTGAAGTTCGTAAGCGACCTCCAAAGAGCTAACGGAACAACTGTGAAAGCTGATGAACTCAAAGTCAGCGTTTTCAAGTTCAACCTCGGTCTTGAACTCACTCATCGCAAGGCCGAGTTCGGTTAACGCGACCGACTGCTTGCTCGCGTGTTCATCGTAGAGGAAAACGTCATTGCCAACGACGACTCCATGACCAAGTATGAAGAGACCATAGTGTCGTGCCGGATACTTGGTGCGGCAAAAATCCAGAAAGCTCTTCAGGCTCTCCTGTGGATCAGGTTCATCCATCGGCTCGCGGAGTTTCAGTTGAGGCGTAAGCTTATCGTTTGGCGGTACGGGAGCCACATACATCATGTTGCGTTGCTCTTGCATCAACTCCTTGAGAGCCATTCGTACTGGCTTGCCATTGCGGGTCGTCTGATCTCGCCACAATTTGTCTTCGACAAGATTTCTTACAAACGGATCGTTGCCCTGAAATCCGACATTGACGATGCCCGGATGTTTCAACTTGTTTAGAAAATTGACGTCGAAAATGTGAGTTGGAGTACCTTCCGTGTACGGATCGAATTGCGTGACCACATTTGCGTCCGGATGGTAGCCGGCAGCTTTGATCGATTTGAGCTGCGACACGATTCCGGGCGCCAGGGGGTTATCACTGGCGAAATAGAACATGAGCGTCCATTCTTTAAGTTCGGGCATTGTCGTTCTCCTTAGGCGGTTAGGTTTAAATGGGAGACAATGAAGCTTCGTCTTCACGTACTTCCCTGGACGCTGGAGAGCTTTAGCTATCGAAATGATCGCTGGTTCCGGGATGAGAACACCAGAGGCGCGACAGGCTATTCGCATCTTTGGTGGATGTCAATAGAAACACAACGATGCCACATACTCGGCGCTCCAAATCACCAGCGTCTCGTGCAACTTCGAAGTCGTCACGTAACTAAATGAGAAACCCGCCCGAAACATGTCACAGAAGAAAACATCTTATAGTTCGATCAACTAAGCTCAAGCTCAGGACGTGAGTTTTGACGAAGCAGTGTCGCTGTGTTATAGGCTCTCTCGAACTTCAGTTTCGGATTCACCAGCCAGTCAAGTGAGTATCTGTGGCAGTTAAGACAATCGCTCTCGGCTCTGATCGCGCAGCAAAGATCATGGCAGTGCGCGCTAGTGTGGCGCGGGTGGCGGCGATTGATCCTGATTGGACCAATGCCAACGTGGTTGCCCGGCGCGTTGAGACCAGCGCGCCCGCGATGCCGCTGACTGACTGGCAACTCATGGAAGGAGCACGCGAACGCGCGCTTGCGGTTAGAGATTCATTGCATAGCCGGCGTCTTGAAGCCGATATCTACGTCGGACTCGAAGGTGGCTTTCATTCCATTTCAATCAGTGGCGAGTGGCATACCTTTCTTCGCGGTTGGGCTTATGCGACGGACGGAGAGAGAAGCGCGTTCGGAGCCGCACCTTCGATCTCCGTACCGCCCGACATTGTGAAGAGCGTCGTCCAGGGACGGCGCGAGTTGGGCATGGTGATTGACGAAGTAGCAGGCGGGCGCGACATCAGAAGCAAACAGGGAGCATGGGGCGTGTTATCGCGCGATCTGGTTACGCGATCGCTGAGTTTTGAACTGGCGCTGATTGCCGCCTTTGCACCGTTTTACAACCCGAAGTTTTACTCATAACGAATACTCTGAATGGATGAATTAGTGGCACAAGTTAATCATGACGAACCGCCACCGCGAACAAATGCGGGTTGGGTGGAAGTGATCGCCGGATCGATGTTTTCCGGCAAATCGGAAGAACTGATTCGACGGTTGCGGCGCGCGAAGATCGCGCGGCAGAAGGTCCAGGTCTTCAAGCCCGAATTGGATTCGCGTTTTTCAAACAACCACATCGTTTCTCACTCCGAGATGCGGCACGAATCGGCAAACATCGGTTCGGCGGCCGAGATAATGGCGAAGGTCGATCCCGACACGGAAGTGGTGGGTATCGACGAGGGACAGTTTTTTGATAACGATCTGGTCCATGTGGCCAACGAGTTGGCCCGGCGCGGCGTGCGCGTAATCATCGCCGGACTCGATCAGGACTACATGGGCAAGCCTTGGGAACCGATGCCGCAACTGCTCGCCATCGCGGAATACATCACCAAGACCCACGCCATCTGTATGAAGTGTGGCCAACCGGCAAATTATTCACAGCGCACCTTTGAATCCGAAGAACGCGTCGCGGTCGGCGCATCCGACAAGTACGAAGCGCGCTGCCGCCGGTGCTTCGTGCCCCACGCCGACGCACCAACAATGCACGGGTAGTTTGTAACCACAAGTCTATTCCACCTCTATTCCTGCCGGGGCGGACAACTAAGCTGCCGTCCCTCACCGTCTCACGACGCAAGAAGTCTCCTCGATCGACGTTCCTCTAACCGCAAAGTAAGACCTTCAGGAGGATGACATGATGCCTAAGCACTTGGTCCCGATCGCGTTCTTCTGTCTCTTAATCTCTTTCCCCGTTGGGCTCTTCGTCAACGCCCAGGCCCAAAGAACTACAACCAAACCTCAGGACGATCAGAAACCCGCCCTGACCAACTACCGCATTTCCGGTCCTTACACCCACAAAAACCTGACAGTCTTTCTCGTGCACGGCAAGGATCTGCTGCCCGGCAGGAACTTTCTGACACTTCAGGAAGCACTCGCGCAAAAGAAAGTCAGGGTTTATGAAACAAAAGAGGTCAATGAACTCGCCATCAGAAATTTCTCGAACCAGGACGTCTATGTCCAGGCCGGCGACATCGTGCGCGGCGGCGAACAGGATCGAATGATCTCGATTGATTTCATCGTTCCGCCGCGATCAGGACGCATGCCGATTGCGGCGTTTTGCGTCGAGTCAGGACGATGGAGCAAGCGAGGCGAAGAGCAGGCCGGGTTCTTCAGCAGTTCCGAGAATTCCGCAGCGACGAAAGAACTGAAGCTCGCGGCCAAGCGCTCGGCTTCGCAGGACGCAGTTTGGGAAAACGTGTCAGCTGCGCAGGCGAAGCTGAGTGCGAACGTTGCGGCCGTCGTCAACGTGTCTGCATCGCCGACGAGCTACGAGTTGTCCGTTGAGAATGCGAGGGTAAAAGAAACCACCGCGGCTTATATCAACGCGCTTAGCAGTCTCTTGCGAAACAAGCCGGACGTGATCGGCTTTGCGTTTGCAATCAATGGCAAAGTAAACAGCGCGGACGTTTATGCGTCGCACGCACTCTTCGCCAAACTCTGGCCGAAACTGTTAAAGGCCACCGCGACCGAGGCGCTCGCAGAACTTAATCAGAAGCCTGCCGCTGAACCCGTCGGGAACGAAACCATTCACGCATTTCTCGTCGAATCAGAACAGCCAAAGGCGAAGGCGAAGGAAGTAACACAGCGCGTGCGAGTGGTCACGCGTGAAGACGACCAGAACATCTTTTTCGAAACGCAGGACCGTCGCGAAAAAGATGCGTGGGTGCATCGCAACTACATTCGCAAGCAATAGACGTAAAAAAACCACCGGCCGTAGCCGGTGGTACTTTCAGCTTCAATAAAAGCGGCGAGCGACTGCAACCACTACTCAGTCGCTCGCCGTTCTCCATGAGGCATGCAAACTACGCATGGAGGGGTGAGGGGTTCACGTTGCGTGGGGTAGTTTCAACATTAATTCCACTTCAATATCTATGACATTGCAGCGCGAAACATTTCAGAAAAATTTAACGGGCGATGCGATTTTGTCCTTCGTCGGGGTCCGGGGCGGTTTCGTCGGTGACGCGAAACGAGTAGACATCGATATAGGTAGGCTGGCCCGAATCAGGCACACCGGACAGTTTCAACTGATACTCGCCCGGTGTGAGAAGGTATCCGGTGAACGTGACGGGCACGACGTAGTGGGCGTTTCTCGATACTATCGGTAGTTCCTCCTGTGAGGCCAATGCCTGGTTTTCGCGAAACAGTTGGGTCTTGTATCTCTTGAAGTCTGACTTGGCCAGTTCCAGTTCGACTTTGACCTGGGCGTTCTGCGCCGGGGCACGCAAGCTTTTGACGTCGCCGCCTGACTTGGGCGAACCGGCACTTAGCGTCAGCGCAGGCATCCTTGCCGCCGTGGTGTGCATTGTGGGCAACTCTTTCACATAAACCCAGACAACCAGGGTCGCCAGTAAAACGCCAACCAAGATCATCGAAACTGCATAAGCCGGGTTTCGGTGTAAGTTCGCAAGCCACGGTGAAGGACCAGTCGTGGGAGTGATTGGCGCGGGAACGCGGTCTTCAGCAAGTGACTCTTTTCCAGGATTCCCCTCGCAGTAGTTTCGAAAAAGCCTGGCGAAGTGCAACTTACGTTGCCCGCTCGCCGAGCTCAGAAAGTGAGTCTTGAAATACTGTTGTTCGTCCGTCGTAAGACTACCGGCGAGGTACCGATCGAACAACTCTTCTTGAATCGCGAGAAGTTCTTCCTGAAGCTCAGCGTCGTTGTGGATTTCCGCCGCTAGCTCCGTTTGCCGCTCGGGCGACAATCCGCCGAGCAGGTAAGCTTGCATCTCTTGTTCAGAAACATCAGGCATCAGTTGTCGTTTGTCTCCGTAAGAAAGCCGCTTCTAATCCTAATGACCAAAACATGGTGAGTATTTCACCGTAAAGAATCTTCAACACACTTTTCGAGGCACTTCTGGAGCGCCGCGCGAATCCGGTAAGCCCTGATTCTTAAGGCATTAGGCGCAATTCCCAATTCCTCCGCAAGCTGTTTTCTTTGTTCGATTTTTTGCCGGCCGTCTGCTTGATAATAACGCAAGACCAACCTCCGGTTTTCAGGACTTAGCTTGCTGATGCACTCCTCAAGGCAACGGAATTCAACTTCCACCCTTTCAGAGTCATTCGCGGGCTCTGTGGGCGGCTGAGGAACCTTTCTCCTTGAATATTCCAATTGGACCTTGCGCGCAACTCCGTAAAAATACCGTGTCCGTTCCCCGTTGACCTCATGTTTGATCTCGCACAGGCGGCTGCTCACGCGATTAATGGTTTCATCCGCAAGGTCTTCGGCGTCGCAAGGAGCGCGGAAAGTGAAGTAATTGATCAAACCGGCCCTGATTTGCTCGTATTTGAAGGCGGCCTGGTCGCGATTTGGGTCGAGCCAGTCGAGGAGGGCCTCGAACGCTTCTTGAGACATGACCCAGTTCTTATTCATTACCGCTGGCGCGTCGTCTTGGCCCGTGAAGAACGACTGGAGCGAGGAGGAGTGGTCCAGCGAGGACCGCGTTTAAATTCATTTAAGTTTCGCCGGCGAGGACCTGTCATGCACTAACCTCCAATGGGAGCGGAGCTGAGTGTCTCAGCGCCTGGAGCACGGACGTTATTCAAAGTTTTGGAGGACTTCTCCAAAAACTGAAGCCAATTATCCCAGAACTTTCCCTCAGAATTCAGCCTGCAGGGGATGGTTCGTGGAACGTGTTCTGGGCGCGGCCAGTAATTAAGGATCGTAAGGACTTTCTAATGTCTTCTTAGACGACGAGACAGTTAGCCTATATATAGAGCCCTGTCAACAATAAACTTTTTGTAAGATTGTTGAGACGATATTGCGTCCGGGCAATCTGCCCCATTTCCCCGTCCGGCTTACACGGTCTCCCTCGCTCAACCAATCTCTTCTGACTACTGGCGGGAGCGTGCTATTCTATGGTCCTTCCCTCAAAACCCCCTGGTTAGAAACGTTACGCCTGAGCGCGAATTCCTTCGGGGAGTGTCCAACTATGAAAACTGCCGACGCCGGATCACGGGTCGAAATTGTTCGCCCGCCGGTTTTTATTCTGTTCCTGGTTATCTCAGCGATGCTTATCACAGTGGCTGGCTGTGCTCGCGGTCCAGCCGAAACAAATGTCAACCTGAACGTCAACGCGAATACGAGCGCCAACGCGAACGTGGCGCCGGTGAATGCCAACTCAGCGGTTGCGCCTTCGACGATGGCGGCCCGCGAGCCAGATGCCTACCGGGGTACGCTAGTGTTCAGTGCCGAGACCGAGGGCGGCGAGAAGACTATTGGAATGCCGACTTTATCGGCCGAAGTGGCCAAAAACGGAGCCGACCGCCGGCTTTCGTTCAAACTACCTGACGGCTCCGATCTGATCTATCTCGAACACAACGGCGTGCAGTACGCCATTGCACCGGCGCGAAAACAGTATGCGGAACTGACACCAGCGGCGACCGGCTTTCAAATCCAGAAGCTAATGACGCCCGGGCAACTGGTCGCGTACCTGGATCGGCTTCAGGGCATTCAATACGTCGGCGAAGAACAGCTTACCGGGCGGACGGCATTGAAGTACCGCTACGCACGCACGTCGCAAACGAACACTTCCGCCGGCGAAGTCAAGACTGAATCCTTTATCTTCATCGACAAAGACACCGGCCTGCCTTTACGCGCCGAGCTATTTAGCGAAGCGAGTGGTAATGTGCAGGGCGTCAAAGGCGCGACAGTTGTCGCCGAAATGCGCGATATCACCACGAACGTGGACCCGAGTCTATTTGAAGTGCCGTCCGGACTAAACAAGGTTTCGGAACAGCAGGTGAGACAGCAGGTCAATGCGATCAGTAACACGATCGCGGCCGTGCTGCGAACGCTACTCACAAACATGAACACCACGCCAACGCCGTCGCCTTCACCAACGGCGACTGTTTCGCCAACCGCCAGTCCGGCTCAGTGAGGGAGTTTTGAAATGAGATACGTTGTCATTCTCGTTCTCGGGGTCCTGTTAGGCGCAGGCGCCGCCATCTTTTTCCTCGGAATCGGACCGGCGCGCAATGCGCCCGGTGTTCCGGTGCGGCCGCCTGACGGACAGAGTCCGCCGGCGACGGTAGTCATCGGTTTAGAACAGAGCTTTGTGGACGCAGTGCTCGCGACAACGTTCTCAGGGTTGGGAACTCCGACGTTTCAATTAAGTCAGACCGCGGGAAGCAGTGAATTTACATCGGCAGCGTTTCAGGGTGGTTGCACCAACAGCATCACTCTCTTGCCCGAAGGAAGCGGCGTCAAGACGGGAGTGCAATTCAAAAACGGCCAGGTCTCGGCGCCGCTTGCTTTTACCGGCAGCTACAATTTCAGCGGACAGTGTCTTCAGTTCAAAGGGTGGGCGCAAACGAATATCAAGTTGTATTTCGAGGAACCAAAGCAGACGGTTTACGGGAACGTTGAAGTCGAAGGTGTGAACCTGGAAGGCGTAAACCCGATTGCAAACACGTTCCTCACCGTGTTTGTCCAGAGCGCGATCAACCAGCGTGTAAATCCGCTCTTGCTTGTAAGTGAGAAACAGTTGTCACTATTGATTCCGGTGAAAGCGAGTAACGGAACAGTGAAAGCGCGTGCGAAAGACGTGCGGGCCGAGATACTCGACGGCTCTTTAAAGCTACATTTAACTTACGAGTTCAGCGGCGTGCGTGGCGAAGGAACCGAAGGCTGATCCGCGTTCATACCCGCTGGGAAGCAGATGCGCGCTCTTCCCTGGGACCGCAGGCGTCTCGCCTGCACTGAGCGCGAAGCGCGAAAATGAACGATGCAGGCGAGACGCCTGCGGTCCCAGGATTAAGCCGTCCTGTCAGCCGGAACCGCTTGTTCAGCGAGTAGTCGCTGTCGTTCGAAGTGCTCGGCGATCTCCTCTGCAGTTTTGCGGCCCACGAACGGCGTCAATTCGGAAACACCTGCACGCGAGATTCGCTGGATCGATCCGAAGTGACGCAGCAATCTTCCTTTCCGTTTGTCTCCCACACCCGGGATTGCTGTTAACTCTGAAGTGAAGTCGCGCAGTTCGCGGCGTTTGCGGTGATAAGTGACCGCGAAACGATGCGTTTCGTCGCGAATCATCTGCAACAGCCGCAAGATCAGCGAATGCGAATCGAGATAGATCGGTTCGTCCTCTCGTCCTTTCATCAGCAGGTAAGCGACGTCGTTGTGTCGTTGCGGCGGCTTCACGATACCGACCATGGGAATCGCTTCGAGTCCGAGTTCGCTCATCGCTTCCGCGGCGCCGTTTAATTGTCCTTTGCCGCCGTCGATCATAATCAGGTCCGGCAGGGGTTTGCCTTCGTCGAGCAAACGCCGGTAACGCCTCGTCACCACCTCGCGCATTGAAGCCACGTCGTTCACGCCTTCGACAGTTCTGATTCTGAACTTGCGATACTCCGCGCGATTCATCTTGCCGTTGTCACAGACGACCATTCCGGCAACGTTCTCCGCGCCCTGGATGTGCGAAATGTCAAACGACTCGATGCGCGCCGGGAAGTGTGGCAGTTCGAGCGTTTCCTGCAACTCCTCGAGCACCCGTTTCATGTCCGGTTTCAGCACGCGGAACCGTTGTTCAAACGCGAGCTTCGCATTCTTCTCGACGAGATCGATCATGTCGCGCTTCTCGCCGCGTTGCGGCGCTTCGATGCGCACGCGCCTTCCGCGCCGTTTGCTCAACGCCTTTTCGAGCAGCTCACGATCGTTGAAATCAACCGGCACGTAAATCTCGCGCGGCACATAATCCGACGCGTAGTACTGCGCCAACACTTCGCTCAAAAAATCCGCTGGATCGAAAGCATCTTCAGACAAGTCTTCCCAGAAAAACTCGCGCCGCCCCACGATGTTGCCTTCGCGCATCGTGAACAACTGCAACGCGAGCCGCTGGCCTTCGCGGTAGTAACCGAAGATATCGACATCGCTTTCGGACGTGGTCGCCATTTTCTGTTGTTCGGAAAGACGAATCACGGTTTTGCGCAAATCGCGATACTTCGCCGCCAGCTCGTAGCGCATGTCGTCTGAAGCTTCAAGCATGCGCACCTCGAGCGCATCGGCGAGTTCCTTGTTGCGTCCCTCCAACAAGAGTCTTACGTCGCGCACTGCTTCCTGATATTGTTCCGGCGTGCACAGCCCTTTGACGCATGGGCCAAGACAGCGTTTGATGTGATACTCGAGACACGGCCGCGGCGCTTTGCCGTCGATCTCGATATCGCAGGTGCGCAACTGAAACGTACGGTTGATGAGATCGATCGTTCGTCGCGCTAGACTCGCCGGCAGAAACGGCCCGAAGTAAAGCGCGCCGTCTCTTTGCACGCGACGCGTGATGACGACTTTCGGAAACGGCTCGTTGATCGTGAGTTTCAGGTGCGGATACGACTTGTCGTCCTGGAGTTTGACGTTGTAACGCGGCTTATACTGTTTGACGAGCGTCGCTTCCAGAATCAGCGCCTCGACTTCGTTGTCGGTTACGATGAACTCAAAATCCGAGATTTGCCCGACAAGCGCATCGGTTTTCCGGTCGAATGGCCGAGCGCGGAAGTAGGAACGAACGCGGCTGCGAAGGTTCTTTGCTTTCCCGACGTAGATCACCTTTCCCGCCGCATCTTTGTGCAGATAAACGCCGGACGAGGTTGGAATTTCTTTGAGTTTCTCTTCTATGGGCACCGTATTGAGATGCCATTTTAGCTTACTGAGATGAAGTTTCCGATTGAGCCTCTGGCCAACAAACCGTTCGATGCGGTCGGTTTTGGGTTGAACGCCGTCGACCACCTGATCGTGGTGCCTGAATACCCGGCGTTCGACACGAAAATGCGGCTGCTGGAGCACAAGCAATCCGCAGGCGGTCAGACGGCGACCGCGATGGTGGCGTTGCGACGGTTGGGTTTGAAAACCGCGTACGCGGGCCGGTTCGGATCGGATCCCGAAGGGCTCTTCGGACTACAAACACTGAAAGATGACGACGTAAACGTCGACTTCGCAGAGGTAGTCGAAGGAGCAACAAACCAGATCGCGTTTATCACGATCGACGTGCGCAGTGGCGAGCGCACGATCGTCTGGGACCGTGACGAACGCCTTGCTTACAAAGCGGAGGACGCGCCTGCTCAGTTTGGTTCGCTGGGACGCGTGCTGCATCTCGACGCACACGATCCGCCGGCGTGCGTCCGCCTCGCGAAGGACGCGAAAGATTCAGGCGCAATCGTTTCCGCGGATATCGATAACGTTTACGACGGGCTGCCCGAACTACTTCCGTTGATCGACATCCTGATCGGTTCGAAAGAGTTTCCGCATCGAGTAACAGGCATCACTGACGCACCTTCCGCATTGATCGAACTACATCAGCGTTATGGTTGTGCAATCGTCGGCATGACCGTCGGCGCTGCGGGCGCAGTGGTCTATTGCGAAGGGGAATTTATCGAATCACCCGGCTATCGAGCGCCCGGCGGCTGTCGCGACACGACCGGCGCCGGCGATGCTTTTCACAGTGGGTTTCTCTACGGTTTTCTCACGGGCGCTGAGGTTGAAACGAGCCTGAAGTTCGGTAACGCCGTGGCGGCGATGAAGTGCAGCGCGCTGGGCGCGCGGACCGCTTTGCCAACTCCTTCGCAGCTCACAGAGTTTCTCAACGCGCAAGACCCGTGATATAAAACTTCGCGCACGCCCAACCTACAGTTTCTACACTCCGCCGAGGTAACTATGAGGCTCTTGTTAATCGTATTGAGCGCGCTGCTCGTGAGTTTCATGCCACTCCAAACGCGCGTCGCTCCAGCCGACATCGTTTTCAAAAACGGAAACGTCTACACCGCCAACGACAAAGCGGCACAGGCACAGGCGATCGCTGTTAAAGCGGATCGAATTGTCTTTGTCGGCTCGAATGCCGCAGCGCAAAAATACGTTGGCGCTAACACGCGCGTCGTCGATCTGCACGGCAACACCGTGCTGCCGGGTTTCACTGATTCGCATCAGCATCTCTCCGGCGTCGGTCTGCGTGAGATGACACTGAATCTCGAAGGCACGTCGAGTCTCGAAGACTTTCTCGCGAAGGTGAAAGCGCGCGTGGACCAGGCAAAACCCGGCGAGTGGATCACCGGCCGCGGCTGGATCGAAACGCACTGGAATCCGCCCGTTTTCCCGACGCGCTGGGACCTCGACAAAGTCGCGCCGGACAATCCGGTGATTCTCGGGCGCGCCGATGGACACGGCGCTGTCGCAAACAGTGCGGCACTGAAACTCGCCGGCGTTGACAAGAACACGCCAAACCCGTTCGGCGGCGAGATCTCCAAAGACAAACAATCGGGCGAACCCAACGGCATGTTGCTCGATTCAGCCCAGGGATTGGTGCGCAACAAAGTGCCGCCAACCTCACGCGAGGATGCGGAGCGCGCCGTTGTGCTTGGCGTGAAACGAAACATCGAACTCGGTTGGACGCAGATTCAAGACGCGGGCGGCGGTTACAACGACGTCGACATTTTCAAGAAACTTTACGCCTCAGGCGCGATCAAATTGCGGATCTACAAAGCCGTTTATGGTCCAGGACTGAGTGCGACACGACTGCTCAACGAAGGCCCAACGATCGGTGCGTTTGACAATCGCTTCACGCTGCGCACGATCAAAGTCGTGTCTGATGGCGCACTCGGTTCGCGTGGCGCGGCATTGCTGGCTGCGTATTCGGACGCGCCGGACACTTCTGGTTTTCTAACAGTCAAAGCGGAAGAGTTGCGGCCGATGCTGGTCGATGCGTTGCGGAAGGGCATTCAGGTCGAGACGCACGCGATCGGCGATCGCGCAAATCGTTTTATTCTCGACGAGTACGAAGCGGCACTGAAAGCTGTGCCACCCGCGGAAAGAAAAGTTGCCGAGCCACGCTGGCGTGTCGAGCACGCGCAGATCGTGAACCCGGCAGACATTCCGCGTTTCGCGAAGTTGGGAATCATTCCGTCGATGCAGCCGTCGCACGCGATCGGCGATCTGTTTTTCGCTCCCAGCCGGCTCGGAATCAATCGTTTGTCTGGTTCGTATGCGTGGGAAAGTTTCATCAAGTCAGGCGTCGTTGTGCCCGGTGGTTCTGACGCGCCGGTGGAACGCGGCGAGCCGATGATTGAGTTTTATGCCGCAGTGGCCCGAAAGGACCAGAAAGGTTTTTCGGGCGAAGGCTGGCATTCAGAAGAGGCCGTCACGCGACCGCAGGCGTTGAAGATGTTTACGCTGTGGCCGGCTTATGCGGCGTTTGAAGAAAAGCTGCGTGGTTCGATCGAGGTCGGAAAGCTGGCGGATCTGACGATCTTGTCCGCAGACATCATGAAGATTCCCGAAGCAGAGATATTGAAGACACGCTGTGTCATGACGGTTATTAATGGTGAAGTCGTCTATGAAGGATCTTAATAACACCAGAAGAAGTTTCCTTTCGCTGGCAGGTAAAGGACTCGGTCTCGCGGCGCTGTCTGTGCCCACTATCGGCGCGTTGCTCAAAAAGATCGAAGCCGCCACGCGAGATGTCGCGCACCTCACACCCGAACAGGCCGCGATGGATGAAGACTACTGGTCAGTTATTCAAAACTCTTTCACCGTCACGCGCGGCATCGTCAACCTCAACAACGGTGGCGTCTCGCCGAGCCCGCGCATCGTTACCGAAGCCCTCGTCCGTTACATCTGGCAGCAGGAAGACGCGACGGCCTACACGATGTGGCAAATACTCGAGCCGCAATCCGAAACGATTCGCACGGGCCTCGCGGAGTTGTTTGGTTGCGATCGAGAGGAGATCGCGATCACTCGCAACGCGTCTGAGTCGCTCGAGATCTGTCTCATGGGCATGGACTTCAAACCCGGCGACGAGATCCTTACGACCACGCAGGACTACCCGCGCATGTTAACCACCTTGCGGCAACGCGAGCGCCGCGAAGGTCTCGTGCTCAAGCTGGTGAAGATCCCGATTCCACCGAAAAACGTCAACGAAATTGCGGCAGCGTTCGAGCGCGGAATCACGAACCGAACTCGATTAATCCTGATGTCTCACCAGGTAAACATCACGGGCCAGATCACGCCGGTGAAAGCTGTTTGCGAAATGGCGCGCGCAAAAGGAATCGAGACCATCGTCGACGGCGCGCACTCGTTTGCGCAGTTTGATTTCAAACAGAAAGATCTCGGCTGCGACTACTTTGGCACGAGCCTGCACAAATGGCTCTACGCGCCGAAAGGCACCGGGTTGCTTTACGTCAAACGCGATCGTGTTGAAAAGCTGTGGCCGTTGATGGCGGCAGAGTCGAAACAGTCAAACGACATTCGCAAGTTTGAAGAAGTCGGCACACACTCTGCGGCGCCGCGTCTCGCGATTGGCGAAGCGATGCTGTTTCATAACGGCATCGGCGGCAAGCGAAAGGAAGCGCGCTTGCGTTATCTTTCGCGGTACTGGATGAATCGCTTGAAAGACGTGCCGAAGATTCGTTTCCACACGTCGTTCGATCCGGCGCAGTCGTGCGCGATTGCGAACGTTGAAGTCGTCGGAATCGATCCAACTGCGATCGGTAGTTACCTCTTCAACAAACATCGCATCTTCACCACGCCAATCGTGCACGAGGAGTTCAAAGGCCTGCGCATCACACCAAACGTCTACACCACTCTCAGCGAACTCGACCGCTTCTGCAACGAAATGGAGAAGATCGCCAAAACCGGCCTACCCACATAGTACGTGTGAGTCCGTGTTTATCTGTTGCTGAACTTAAGCTTCAGTGCGACCGTAAAGCAGATGGTGCTAGAATCCCTTGCGGAGGCTCAGTTATGCAGGAAGCCCAAAAGTGTAATGACGTAGTAGACGCAGTTTGTGACGCTTTTCGCCAGATTGGTGACTTTTCTTTCGCGATTTTCCCAAGAGACGTGGCGCATGCGCTCGGCGACTTACAGAAAGCCGTGCTTTCGACCGCTCGCAGGGTTGTCGATTGGGAGATCCAGTGGACGGACGATCGTGTGGCCGGCGGCGACCGCATGAGAGACGAGTGGCGGGAAAAATGCCGGCGAGCCACCGCTGACGAAACTCAAGCAGGCGGCGTCTAAATTCGGAGAGTCGAATAGATCACTTATGGAAGTCTTACTCGCAGACGAATACGGATTCTGTTTCGGTGTCGAACGCGCAGTTGAGATGGTGGAAGAAGTGGTTGAAGAAGGCGCGCGGCCGATCCGCTCGCTTGGTCCACTAATCCACAACGCGCAGGAGATGGAGCGCCTCGGCGCGCGCGGTGTTTCAACGATTGATTCACCGGACGAAGCAGACGCCGATACAATCGCGGTTATTCGTGCGCATGGCGTGACGCCGCAGGTTCAACGCGAGCTAGAACAGCGCGCGGCAAAAGTGATCGACGCGACTTGTCCGTTTGTCACGCGCGTGCAGCATCTGGCAGAACGCGCTGCGCGACAGGGACGCGATGTCGTTGTAGCTGGCAATCCCGATCATCCGGAGATGATCGGCGTGGTTGGTTACGCTCCCGACAATACTTACGTCGTACGCGACGCAGGGGAAGTCGCATCGTTGCCGCCGCTTCGTTCGCCGCTCGTCGTTTCACAGACGACCATCAAGCTGCAGACGTTTTTAGAAGTCGCGGAAGCCGTTCGCGAAAAAGCCGATACCGAGCCTCAAGTCGTAAACACCATCTGCTCCGCCACACGCGATCGGCAGGACGCTGCGCGCGCACTTGCCGGACAGGTGGATGCCTTTTACGTCATCGGCGGCAGACACTCCTCAAACAGCGTCAAGCTGTTGGCTGTCTGCCAAGAACAGTGTAGGAAGAGTTTCTTGATCGAAACGCCGGCGGAAATTAATCCTGAAGACTTGGAGGGCGTGGAAAAGGTGGGTGTTACTGCCGGCGCTTCAACGCCAAACTGGTTGATCGATCAGGTCGTGCAACGGTTGCACAATCTGGCCGGCGATCAAATCTCTTCCTGATCGAGCGCGGCCAGGATCCGGCGCGCTTCTTCAGATCCATACTCGACAATCTGCCGTCGCAACGCTTCACGCGCTGTTTCCGAGTCGACCTCATCGTTCAGCAGTGCAATCAGCACGGAAACGGGACAACGCGCCAGCGCTTCATTCGCCAGTTCACGCACAATCACGTCTTCAGAACGCGCCAACTCGCAAACCTCGCTCGGCGGAAAACGCGCCGTGAGCGCATCCGCGAGCGTATCGATGCGTTTGTAATCCTTCTGGATCTCCGCGCGCCGGACGAGCTGCGCAAACACTTCGGCGGATTCAGTCTGGTCCTGCAACACACCGGCCAGCGTGTCAGCAACAGATTTGAGCTTACCGCCTGTTTCCGGATTGAGCGTTACGGTTTTTTCCACAGCGCGATCGTGGAGTGTGGCGTCAAGTGCTGCGAGGAACCGGCTTAGTTCGAGATCGGCACGGGCGTCGTATTGAAAACTGCGCGTGGTTTGAGTCCCGCTTGCTGCCGCTTGCAGGGCACGTACGACGAGCCCACGCGTGGCGGGTCGAAGTTCTGACCACACCGTAGCAATGCGATCCCCGAAGTCGTCGATCATGAAAGGAGAGGGCATAGAACGGCGTAATATACGCCAAGAGACGCGAAACGCGAAATTTGAGCTAGCCGCCGGCAGCGGCGTTGTGATCTTTGATTTCAGCGATGGTCGGGAAAGGTATTTTTACTATCTGGCCGTCAGCACATTCCATTTTGACACTGGGAGTCGTCAAGGCCTGAGTGGTTTTCATACTCCGAACCGTACCTCTGACTCGCCGACCATCGATTGTGATGATTTCTACGTTGTCCTTGCCATAAAGAGGCTGTAGTGCGGCGAGCGCTTTGGTTATTTCCACGTTTACTGGTCCTCCGAGATATAGAATGCGAGCATCACGTGTGCCAGTGCAAGTGACGGCGGCAAAGGAGTGCAACTGGAAAAGATTATTTGGCGTATAGAAATTCGTCGGATATCCTTCACCTAAACCCAAAGGATACGGTTGGTTATGTCGGAAAACGCTGAAATACCATTGTCGTCAGGGCCTACGTTGGTCACTTGCTCAAACTGTCACTCATCGATGCCGTCTGAATTACGGTTCTGCCGCAACTGCGGATTTCGGCTCGGAACGAGCTTTGACGACGCGAGCCAACATTTTGGCAGTGGCAACATGACGTCCGGAAGTGCGTCCCTGCCCGTGGCGAAAAAACGACGAAGGATGAGCGGGATGGCGTGGGTATTCGTCGGCTTGCTTGTCTTTTTTATAGGTGCGGCCGCGTTCACGGCGATCATCAATCCGATTCGAAACAACGCCCGGGCGCCGATCGTCAAGCTGTCGAACAACAAGGCGTACGTTGGAGTTGACGGTTGGGAGACGACCGCAAACGGCGTTACCTTCGATTCTGTTGATGCGCCCGGCGGTCCAGCGGACAAGGCGGGCCTGGTTGGTGGCGACGTCATTACCAAGTTCGACGGACAGGACATACACGACGAAGATCAGATGGGCGATTTGATGGAGCGCACGCCGATCGGCAAAACGGTTGAGGTTGAGTACATCCGCGATGGTGAAAGAAAGAAGACGCAACTGACGACGGTTTCGTACGAAGATTTTCGACGGTTGACGAGAGACTTTGAACGCCGTCCCGAAGGTCGAGGGCAGTTTGGTTATGAAGATGGCGACGCGGAACGGGTGGAGGTGCCGGGACCGGTGCCTGGAAAAAATGTCTACGGTGTGAAGCTGAACTCGTTGCTGCAAAGCCGTCCAGCGGATATCGCCGGGATCAAAGAAGGTGACGTGGTGATTGAGTTAGACGGCGTGCCGATCCGCACACCCGAAGAGTTTCTGATGCGCGTCCGCCGTGCGTTGCCTTACAGCACCGTGAAAGTCGTCGTGATGCGTGGTCAAGAGAAATTAGAGATCCCGGTGAAGATGGGCAAGCAGTAATAGTTCCTATAGGACCTATTTCTTCTCCGACGCGTAGTCGCGCATCCGCGCTTCCATCTCCTGTTTGACGTCCTGACGCTCTTCCTCAGTTTCGTCCGGTTCAAACGTCTCAAAAAGCGCGTAGGGAGTTTGCGCCAACAGGCGCAACTCCCAGGCTTCACGGTTGTTGTGTGAGGGTCTTGAAAACCAGAGGGCGTCGACAGTTGCCTCTCGAACCGCAACGTCTTTGAGTAACTCCGGCTCCTCACCGATGAACTCCGATTGAGTAGCAGGTTGCAGCAACACGCCACGGAGTTCCCACCCGTGCTTGCGGTAGGTCGCGACCAGTTCCATAAACAAACCTGCTTTTTTCATAAATTTTACTGAACTGAGGTTAGCACATATCAGGATAACCCCTGTTGACCGCGCGAAATGCCGACACTTATCATCTCCTCGCTTTTGGGGAGCGGTCATTTGAGAACTCGCTTTCATGTTTGCGGCGCAATACTCATAAGTCTCGTTTTTATTCTGATCTGTCGTAGTGTTGTAGGCGCGGCAACACCGGCACGGGAGAACATGTCAACAGAGCAGCTACCTGTAAACACAATTCGGGAGTTAAAAGAGTCAACCGAGCCTGTTCCTTTTTACGAAGCTCTCAAAAAGGCACTAAAAAAACGTAAGGCCAACCTCGACCTGATTTGTCCTCCTGCCGATCCGGTTTCCCGTCGTATTCTCGAAGAATACGGCGCCGTTTACGTCGCGACTAAGAAAGTAAAACCGCCGCCGGTTTGTCTGTTCACTAATGAAGAACAGGTGACGAAGTTTCAGGACGAAGCCGGAGTCAAAGCGGAGTACATCGCCTACGACACCGTCGAACTTCAACCGGAAGCGATGAAACACCTGCTCAAAGCTCGCGAAGAGGCACAAAAGGAAGGACTCGACATCACGCCGCGCGACGGCGCCGAAGCAGCGCGTCGCAATTACGAAGACAGTGTTCGGCTCTGGAATTCCCGTTTTCATCCGGCGCTCGACTACTGGCTCGAGCAAGGTCGTCTCACCGCCGAAGATGTAGATCGTTTGCGATCCCTGCCGCTGTCGCAGCAAGTTGCCGAGGTATTAGAACTCGAAAAAGACGGAATCTATTTCAGCAAAGACTTATCAAAATCCATTCTCTATTCGATCGCCGCCCCTGGCACTTCCCAACACATCCACATGCTCGCGTTTGACGTAAACGAGTTTGAGAACCCGCGCGTGCGTGAGATCATGGCGAAGCATGGCTGGTTTCAAACCGTGCTCAGCGACTTGCCGCATTTCACATTTCTCGGACTGAAAGAAAAAGATTTGCCCAAGCACGGACTTCGCAGTGTCGAAGTAAACGGACAAGTATTTTGGATCCCAAATGTTTCCACTGTACATCCGGGGCTTGATAAATAGCTGGACAAAGGTGCTACACTAGGCGCCACCGACGGCCGCGTCGGTCTCTTCCCCCAGCCCAAACAAAAGTTAGTAGCTCGTAGCCCTGACGGCCTTAAACCCGAAAGAAGGTCAGAAATGGATGTCCCCCAATTTATCGCGGGCAGGTTCCGGATCGAACGCGAAATCGGGACCGGCGGCATGGGCACTGTTTATCTCGCCACTCACCTGGGTCTTGAACGTCCGGTCGCAGTAAAAATCATCAAACGCGAGTTCGCCGGCGATGCCGACGTCGCAGAAAGATTTCTCCGTGAAGCGCGCACGATGGCGAAGCTGCGCCATCAACACGCGGCGATGATCTTCGACGCGGGTAATCTGCCGGACGGCCGCCATTTCATCGTGATGGAATTCGTCGAAGGCGAAACTCTGTCACAAGTGCTCGCACGCGAAGGAAGATTCGCGCCGGGTCGCGCAATCGACATCGCGACGCAGATTTGCGACGTGCTCGAAGAAGCGCATCGACTCGGTATCGTTCATCGCGATCTGAAACCTTCGAATATCCTGCTTGGTCCACGCGGCGTTTGCGTGCTCGACTTCGGCGTTGCGAAGGTGCTCGCGTCGTCGGCAGAGTCAACCGCAACGTGTGCCAGCACTGGTTCGGGCCAGTTGATCGGCACGCCGCGCTACATGTCACCCGAACAATGCCTGGGCCAACGCGTGGGCGCCCGCAGCGATCTCTACAGTCTCGGCGTGTTGTTGTACGAAATGCTCGCGGGCCGTCCGCCGTTTGTCGATCCGTTGCAATCAGCGTTGCTGATCAAACAAGCGACAGCGCCGGCGCCGCCGTTGCCGAAGTTGCGGCCCGACATCGGACGTCCGCTCGCGTTGGCAGTTCACACGTTGCTCGCGAAGCGTGCTGAAGATCGACCACGCACCGCGGCCACGGCAAAAGCACTTCTCGAACGCAGCATTACGCAACCCGAACGCACCCTGCCGGACATGGAACCACTCTCGGCGATGGTTGCCGCCGCCGATGCAGGACGCAGTATTCTGTTTCGCGTCGGTGCGCCCGCTTTTCTTGTAACAACGTTCGGAGCGTTGCTGGCGTGGGGTTACACGGGCCAAAGTGCGCCCGAAGTTCGTTTGCCGAGACAGATGGTCCCGGTGGCTGCGGCGCAAGTCGAGATGACGCCGGCGACGTTTCGTAAGAGTGAACCTGCTCCGATTTCCACCGCGGCAGAGACACGCGTCGAACCCGAGCCCCTCGAGGAATTGTCACTCGAACAAGCGCGCAAGATCGCGGCGAAGTTCGTTCGTGGCTCACTTGGCGCGCTGGAGATCGTCGAGACTGATGCAGGTCCCGCGATCGTCGCCGTCAACAATCAACGACGCGCCGGCACGAGCAGTTTTGTGCTGATCGAGAAACGTAAGGGCAAATACGCGCTCAGCGCACAGGGAAAACTCGACAGCCTGGGATTCACTCACGCCAACTGGAGCGCCGATCTGGTCGACGCCGATGAAGACGGCTATCAGGAGTTGTTGTTCAGCGGCAAAGACTCGAGCGAGAACCGCAGCTTGAGACGTTTAATTCTGTTCGTCCCAAACGAAAAACGCACCTACTCGATGCAGATGACCGGCGAGACCACTTCGTCAGGCACACCGCGGATTCAGTGGCTATCAAATGCGACCGGCGCCGAGGCCGCTGCCTACCGAACCGCCTTGCGACAAAAAGCCCGCCTTCTCGTCACCAAACGACGGTAAACACAGATAAAAGACAAAATCCGTGTATTCCGTGTAATCTGTCGGTAGCTTAGCTGCATCTATTGGTTTACCTTGTTGTAATGGAGCCAGACGTGAAACGAACCTTCCTGGTATCGCTACTTCTATTTTGTTTATTAACGCCTTCAACTCTTCTCGCCGGAGCCGTCCCGCAACGGAAAACAGAACGACCGGCCGCGCCCGCAGCGGCGGCGACCGCGCCAGCGCGACTGCCCGAAGCGAAACTGCTCAGCCACGTGCTGGAGAACGGTTTGGAAGTCATCATTCTCGAAGACCACTCCATTCCGCTCGTCACGATCGAGCTGGCTGTTAAGAACGGTTCATACACCGAGCCGCCCGAGTTGAACGGCTTGTCGCATCTTTACGAGCACATGTTTTTCAAACAGAACCGCGCGATCGCCAATGCTGAAGATTATCTGCGCCGCATCGGGCAGATGGGCATTGCTTACAACGGCACCACGCGCGAGGAAGTAGTCGATTATTACTTTACGACCACCAGTCCGAATATCCGCACGGCGATGCAATTCATGAAAGACGCGGCGCGCTATCCGTTGTTTGACGACCGCGAATTTGCACGCGAAAAGGAAGTGGTGATTGGCGAGATCGATCGCAATGAGTCGAACCCGTTTTTCTATCTTACGCAAGAGATGAACAGCCGGCTGTTCTTCAAATATCCGAGCCGGAAGAACCCGCTGGGCAATCGACAGACTGTCGGCGGCGCGACCACCACGATGATGCGGCTCATTCAGCAGCGTTATTACGTGCCGAATAATTCAGCGCTCGTGATCACCGGCGACGTTAATCCGGCGGACGTGTTGAAGATGGCGCAGGAGTTTTACGGCGACTGGGCGAAGCGCGAAAAGGATCCGTTTGTTGAGTTTCCACTCGTCGAACATCCTCCGCTGCCGAAGAGCGAAGGCGTAGTTGTTGTGCAGCCGATTCAAAACGTGATCGTCAGTATCGGCTGGCAGGGTCCTTCGATCGGCAAGGACAACCCGGCTACCTACGCGGCTGACGTTTTTTCTTTTATTCTGCGGCAGCCAAATTCGCGGTTTCAGCGAAACCTCGTGGACACCGGACTCGTGACCGGAGTTGATTTGAGTTACTACACGCAGCGCAATGTTGGACCAATCATGCTGATTGCGCAGACGACGCCCGACAAAGCGCACGCCGCGATTAAGGCGTTGTACAACGAAGTCGCCCATTTCAACGACAAGGACTACTACACTGAAGAGGAGCTCGAAAGCGCGAAGGCTTTGCTCGAAGCTGACGATCTTTATTCACGTGAAAAATTGAGTGACTACACGCATACCTTGAGCTTCTGGTGGGCATCGACCGGACTCGAGTATTTTCGTGGTTACCTGCCGCGGCTGCGGGCCACTTCGCGAGCTGACATCAGCCGTTACATCACAACCTATATTCAGGGCAAGCCGCACATCGGTCTGGCGTTAATGTCGAACGAGGCGCAAAGCAAGATCAAAATTCAACCGGAAGAGCTAACAGGTCAATGAACGAACAGATCAAGAGAATATTCAGCGCGTGGGTTCTAATCACGGTTCTTGTTTTTGGCGCGAGCGACGCTTCGCACGCCACCCAACAGGGCAAGGGCCAGGCGCAGGAAACTGTGCAGAGCGTCGTTGCGAAGCAGGCGTCGCTGGTTAGCGAGTTTGATGTTAACGGCCTGAAGGTCTTGCTGAAACGGCGCGAGGGAAGTTTGACCGTCGCGGCGGGACTTTTTATTCGCGGCGGCTCCACGAACATCAACGCGCAGAACGCGGGAATTGAATCGCTGATGCTCAGCGCCGCAACCGAAGCGAGCGCGAACTTTCCGCGCGCTAAGATGCGCACCGAATTAGCGCGCATGGGCACTGTCATCGGCAGCAGTTCCAACAACGATTATTCAGTGCTATCGCTCGGTACCACCCGTATGCACTTCGATCAGTCGTGGAAGATCTTTACTGACGTGGCGCTACGGCCGTCGTTCACGAATGAGGACGTGTCGCTCGTGCAAAAGCGACTGATTGTTTCGCTCAGTGACGACACTGACAGTCCGGATGTTTATCTGCAGAGGTTGCAGGAACGTGTTGCTTACGCCGGTCATCCGTATTTGAACAGTACCACCGGAACGCCGGAATCCGTCGCGAAACTCACGCCAGAAGATCTGCGGCGTTATCACGCGAAGCTGATGGAAACGTCGCGGTTGTTGCTCGTCATCGTCGGCGACCTGAGTCCGGCTGACGTGCAGAAACTGGTCGCCGATAGTTTGGGCAAACTGCCGCGTGGTAATTACAAGACGGAAGACGTACCGGCACTGGCGTTCGCTAAGTCAACCGTCGAAGTCACGCCGCGCGAATTGCCGACAAATTACATTCAGGGTTTGTTCACGGCGCCGTCGCTGACTTCACCTGACATTTACGCGATGCGCGTGGCGAGTTCACTGTTGCGCGATCGTGTGTTTGAAGAAGTTCGTGTGAAGCGAAACTTGTCGTATGCGCCGGACGCATTTCTGCGAACGCAGGCGGCTAACGTTGGTGGGCTTTACGTGACCGCCGTCGATGCGAATCAATCGATTCGCGTGATGTTGAACGAGATCTCGCGCTTGCAAACCGAACCGGTCAGCAACGACGACATTCACGCAGTGATCGGGCAGTACCTGACCCAATACTACCTGGGCCAGGAGACGAATGCGGCGCAGGCGGGTGAGTTGGCGCAGTATGAATTGATTGGCGGCGGCTGGCGAAACTCGGTGAATTTTCTTGAGAAACTGAGCGCGGTAACTCCGGCTGACATTCAGCGCGTGGCGCAAAAGTACATGCGCAATATTCGCTTCGTCGTGCTGGGAAATCCGCAGAGCGTGGATCCGACAGTCTTCACCGGCGATCCGGGTAAAGTCGCCGGGTAATTCGTCAGAACCGTGGCTTACATCGTCTCGCGCAGGTACTTCTCGTAGAGCTTCGGATCGAGACGTTGCAACGTGCGCGCTTCCGCGGCGGCCATCGTGGGATTGCCTGCTTCGTTATAAGCAATCGCCAGGTTGTAGAACGTCTCGGGGTTGTCGGGGCGCAAATCTTTGGCAGTTTCGTACGACTCGATCGCCTCACGCAAACGACCGGCGTAGTAGTAAGCATCACCGAGCTTGTTGTGAATGTCCGCGTCCTCGGGCTTGAGTTGCAACGCTTGCTGGTAAGCGCGAATCGCTTCCTGGCTCTTTCCCTGTTTCACTTTGCAATAGCCGACCTGCACCCACGCATCCGCGCGCTTCGGATTCTTGTTGACGGCGTTTTCAAAGTAGCCGACAGCGCTGTCGTAGTTGCCCAGCCACAGTGAATCCAGACCGTTGCGATACGAAGACTCGGCAACGTCTCCCTTGCCTTTCGTGGCGATATCGGAAAGCGGTTGCAGTTTTCCCGCGCGCAGCTCACCCACCCGCGCCGCGGCGATTGCGAGATTAATGTTCTGGCCGTTCGTGACTTTGACAGTCACGACGCCAAGCACCTGTCCCTTTAAATTGAACACCGGACTGCCGCTGTTGCCGTGCGAAATCGGCGCGGTGATCTGAATGATGCGGTAGCTGTTTGGCACTTCACGGACTGCCGACACGATGCCGTCGCTCACTGAGCCTTCGAGTTTGAGTGGATTGCCGATGACAAAGATCGGTTCACCTTCGTCGGGCAGTTCGCGTGCGAGTTCAGTCACGCGCGCCGGTTGCAGCGGCATATCTATGCTGAGCAACGCAAGATCGCCTTCTTCGTCGACTGCGAGCGCGCCGTTGACCTGATAGACCTTGCCTTTGCCGTCGAGAGTTTTGATCTCAGCGCGCGTGGCGCCGCGCACGACGTGCAGGTTAGTGACGACCTTTCCGGGACTCAAGAAGAAACCGCTACCGGTCATCAAGGCTTCGCCACTCGAATCGAAAGTCGCGATCGCGACGACCGCGGGCTTCACTCGTTTGACGAGTGCCGGCAGGGTTTCCTGTGCGGCGTTTACAACCGAGGCGAGAAAAAGGACTAGTGCCAGCGGAACCAAACGGGGGAATCTTGTCTTTTTCATGTCGTCAACAACTCTGGAAAACGGAGACTTCGGTCCGTGATGGGGAATCGACGGCCAGGGGAATCTCGCAGTAAGTAAAAGAGTTAGGAGGCTCGGTTGAGCCCGTCGGGAGACCTGAAGCAACTCATTCGACTTCAGTCGCCGACATATTAACGCAATATCTGTTTAAAGTGGTAGTTCTTTGTACGATCTATAACAAAAAGGGCCGCGCCTCTGCGGCACGGCCCAAAATGATCAGTAATCAATTCAACTACGGAGCGATGTGAATCGTGGCCACGGCCGGTCCAGCCGGCGAAGCGCCAATCGCTGATTCCATCGTCACCAACAATCCAAAGTCCGCCAACGCCGTTTCAGTCTTGATTTCGGCTTCATTGCGGCCTCCGGTGTTCACGATCTCACCGAGTTTCTGATACGTCCCATCCGGCCCGACGGCCCACGCGATGAATTTCTGGCCCGCGGGCGCTTCCTTCAGGTCGTGAAAACGTAATCTTACTTCGGTCGGTTTTTCTTTGTGTGGTGTGACGAACACGTTGGCACGCGCACCAGTTAAAGCACCGGTAAAGTCGACTTTGATCTTAGTGTCGTCGCCTGTTTTGAAAGTTGGAATGCCCAGCAGCGGAGCAGTGTAAGTTCCGGCTACGGTCGTAGTCGGCGACGCAACAGCCGCCACCTTCTCACCCGACGGATTCTGTCTCACCGGCACCACGGCGAAACCTTCAGGCACCGCGCTGCGGAAGAATACCTTGGTGTTCGGGTCGTACGCTGTCAGCGCAGTTTCCGGTGATGCAATCAACATGAATTTGCTCAATGGCGTCGTCGTAGATAGCGTGCCGACACCGTTGCTGATCGCTACTGGACCGAGTGCGGTCACCGTACCGGCATCGTCGACCGCATACAGGGTCAACGCCGAAACATCGGCCGGTACATTGGTCAGATTGAGTTTGATTCTGGTGCCGTCGTCATCACGCAGAATAGTTGCCACGCCCTGAGCGCCCTGGATACTGACTGGGTTGAGCGTGAGTTGTACTTCTTTCTTCGCCGGATATTCAATGATCGTGTAAGTTCCGTCAGGGTTTTGGACTGTCTTCGTAACGGTAGTAGTAGTTGTCTGTGCGAATGCGAGTGCGGACAGCGTTAGAGTCAGAATTGCCGCGGCCAGAACACTCGAAACGTGCTTGCTCATCAGTTGTACCTCCCATATGTCTAATCAATCGCGATTAATTGTCGGGGGAACGATGTCGGGGAGACGCACACAGGCGTGTCTACGCGTGTGTCCGCAACCTTTATGCCCAACGCATATGTTGAAGAATTGGCCCATCAAGGAGAGGGAACGAAGCTGAGTGCGAAACAGAACAGTACATCGCTGTACTGCCTGTAGGCACTTGCACTTGCTCACAGAACTGTTGCTAAAGTGTTAGTAAGCTTTGACTTCCGCTATCGCTTTCGCCACGTCCGCGGGTTGGGGGAGGATGGCGTCTTCGAGCTGAGGGGCGTAGGCCACGAAGGTGTCGAGGGCGCAGACGCGCTTTACGGGAGCGTCGAGGTATTCGAAAAGTTCGGCGGCGATGCGCGCGGCGATCTCGGCGCCATAGCCGAAGGAGAGTGAATCCTCGTGGGCGACGATCACGCGGTTGGTTCGTTTGACTGATTCAGTAATGGCGTCCCAGTCATAGGGAACGAGACTGCGCAGGTCGATCACTTCAACGCTGATGCCTTCCTGTTCCGCCTGCTTCGCTGCGACGAGCGAACGTTGGACTAGCGCGCCGTAAGTGACGATCGTCATGTCCTTGCCTTCACGAACTCGCTTCGCTTTGCCAAACGGGACCATGAAGCCGTCGCCGGGATAGGCCGACTTGTTGTAAGCCTGACGATAGAGATGCTTGTGCTCGAGAAACAGGACCGGGTCGTCGCAACGAATTGCCGTGCGCAGCAGTCCATTCGCGTCGAGCGCGTTTGAAGGATAAATCACACGGAGCCCGGGAATCTGCGTAAAGGTCGAGACGCCTGATTGCGAGTGATAGACCGCGCCGCCTTTCAAGTAACCACCCACCGGCACGCGCATGACAACCGGCGCTTTCCAATCGCCGCCCGAACGCCAGCGCATCAGCGCGAGTTCGTTGCGAATCTGGTGCATCGCGGGCCAGATGTAGTCAAAGAACTGAATCTCAACCACCGGTTTCAATCCACGTGTGGCCATGCCGATCGCACGACCGACGATGTTGGCTTCAGCAAGCGGTGAATTAAACACGCGCGCGCCGCCGAAGTTTCGTTGCAGGTTGGCAGTGACTTTGAACACGCCGCCCTTGCCTTTGACAGTTTCGAGATACTGCTCACGCGAACAATCGGCTACGTCTTCACCAAACACGACGATGCGCGGATCGCGCGCCATCTCGGTGTGCAAGGTTCGATTGATCAGATCGACCATCGTGCCGGGATTACCCGAGAGTTGGACCTGGTCTTCAGTGTCGAATTGTTTCGAAGTGGGATCGACGTCAGGTGAAAAGATGTATTTCGTCGCGGTGTCCTGCGCCGGCTGAGCACTCGCGAGCGCGATCTCTGCCGCTTCGTTCACTTCACGATCGGCGTCGTCTTTGATCCGCTGTAACCCTTCCTGATCGATGACGCCTGAGTCGATTAGTAAAGCGCCAAAACGTTTCACCGGATCCCGTTCGGCATCGCTGGCCCGTTCTTCATCGGGGCGGTAGAGCTTTTCGTCATCTGAGAGCGAGTGTGAATAAGGGCGAATGACTTTCGCATGGACCAACGCCGGACCTTGACGGTGGCGACAGTAATCAACCGCGCGGCGCATCGTCTCCAAAGCTTCGATCACGTCAGTGCCGTCGCAACGCTGAATGTAGAGCGAAGGAAACCCTTCAACCAAACGCGACACATCGCCGCCGGCGGTTTGCACTTCCACGGGAACACTGATCGCGTAACCGTTATCTTCAACCAGAAACACTACCGGCAACTTCAGATTACTCGCCGTGTTCAGCGCTTCCCAGAATTCACCTTCGCTGGTCGTGCCCTCGCCGACGGAGACGTAAGTCACTTCGTCGTTGTGAAATTCTTTAACTCGCTTTTGCAACTCAGGAATCAGTCCGAAACGATAACCGGCTTCAGCACAACCGACGGCTTGCAGCAGTTGCGTGCCCGTTGGCGATGACTGCGAAACGATGTTGAGTTTCTTGTGGCCCCAGTGCGAAGGCATCTGGCGGCCGTGTGAATTCGGATCTGCTTCCGCACCGACCGCGGAGAGCAACTGTTCGACCGGCGTCATGCCGAGCTGCAAACAGAGCGCGCGGTCGCGATAGTACGGGTAAAACCAGTCGTAACTCGGCTTCAGAACCACACCGGCCGCGGCGAGCACGGCCTCATGACCGGCGCCGCTGATCTGAAAGAAAATCCGGTTTTGACCCTTTAGCTGGATCTCTTTGTCGTCGAGCCGTCGCGAGAGATACATCGTTTGATACATCTCGAGCAGCAGTTTGTGATCCGGTAATTGCTCTTCTTTCGAAACTGAAGCCGGAACCGCGCGGGGCGACATCTCAGGGACAGTGTCTTCCACGGCTTGCGCGGACGAATCAGACGAATCGGACGAATCTGTTTTGCGAACCAGCTTCAAAACTTTGGTGTCAGTCTTCATAGTTATCCGCCAGCGTCATGCGGTATTCTTCGGCCATGCCCGGGTGTCCGTGGCGTTGCGCTGTCTCGATGCCGCGCTCGTACGCCTGACGCGCCTGGTCGCGTTTGCCAAGCCGTTCATAAGCGCCCGCCAACATGCCGAATGCGTTTCCCTCGTCGTCAATCGTTTCGAGATAACGGTTCAGCGTTTCCACCAAATCGTTATCGCGGCCAGCCTTCTCATATTCTTTAGCCAGACCGAAAAGCACACTCGTGTTGCCTGGGTCAGCGGCTAGCATTTGTTCGAAAACTTCGATGCGATTCATTTTCCAATAATAAGCTTAGCAATCGTCTGCAACTGCATGTTTGAAGTGCCTTCGTAGATCGCGCCGATCTTCGAGTCGCGCCAGTATTTCTCGACCGGATAATCCTTCACGTAACCGTACCCGCCGTAGAGTTCGATCGCTTTCGAACTGACGCGCTCGGCTACGCGCGACGAAAAAAGCTTTGCCATTGCCGCTTCCTTGACGAAGTTCACGCCGGCGTCTTTCATGCGCGCGGCGTTGTAAACCATCAAACGCGCGGCTTCGAGCTCGGTCGCCATCTCGGCGAGTTGAAACTGAACGCCCTGAAATTGGTTGATCGACTTCCCAAACTGTTGCCGCTCTGACGTGTAAGCCAGGGCGCTCTCCAGCGCGCCGGCCGCGATGCCGATCATCTGCGCGCCGATTCCGATGCGGCCTTCGTTGAGCGTTTCGATCGAGATTTTGTAGCCCTTGCCCGCTTCGCCGAGTACGTTTTCCTTCGGCACCTGGCAGTCTTCGAGAATCAACTCGACTGTTGATGAAGCGCGAATACCGAGTTTGTTCTCCTTTTTTCCGATGGAGAAACCGGGAAAACTCTTCTCGACGATGAAAGCCGTGATGCCTTTGTAACCGGCTTCGGGATTCGCGTTGGCAAACAGCACGAAGATCTCGGCTTCCATGCCGTTTGTAATCCACAGCTTGCGGCCGTTGAGCAGGTAGTGATCGCCTTTATCGACGGCGCGGGTTTGCATCGCGAAGGCGTCTGAACCTGAACCGGGTTCGCTCAGCGCGTAAGCGCCAACGTGCTCGCTTGCGAGACGCGACAAGTATTTTTGTTTCTGTTCGTCTGTGCCCCAGCGAATGAAGGCGTTGTTGACGAGCGTGTTCTGCACGTCGACAAACACGCCAACAGACGCGTCCACGCGGGAAAGTTCCTCGACCGCGAGAATGGCGCTGAAAAAACTCGCGCCCGCGCCGCCGTACTCTTCCGGAGTCTCGATACCCATCAAACCAAGCTGAAAACAGTGCTTGATGATGGCCGGATCGAGTTTCGCCGCCTCGTCCATGTGTTCGACGCGCGGGCGAATCTCGCCCTCGGCGAATTCGCGGACGCTCGCGCGAAACATCGTCTCGTCTTCAGAAAGTGTCGTCAGCGGAGTGCCTAAAGATTGCGCCAGAGCTGTTTGTGATTGACTCATGAATGATGCTCGTTTTTACCGGACTCAGAGTGAACGTAGCATCATAATCGAGCGACAAAGGTTCCGGCAAAGGGCCTCTCGATTTTCGTACGGGTTCAGTCTGAATTACGCCGAAGGCGTTTGCTAATTTCAGCCCATGGTTGCTTCAACCTTGGGAACTCAGGAAATAAGAGATATCAACCCTGAAAGGGTTTCGCTTGCAGCGTTGTAAACCCTTTCAGGGTTGATGGAACTGTCGGTGGTTGGACCCAAGGTTGTCGCAAGGCTCCAACCATTGGGCTGGAATTAGCGAACGCCTTCGGCGTAATTCAAACTGAACCAGTACCCTCGATTTATCAGTACCCTCGATTTATCAGTACCCTCGATTTATCAGTACCCTCGATTTATCAGTACCCTCGATTTATCAGTACCCTCGATTTATCAGTACCCTCGATTT
>Ga0196977_1000149_pt1 | contig 45402 bp, 40 predicted proteins | sample S3v_1013CmetaG_FD_148634 | JGI IMG/M metagenome (GOLD analysis project Ga0196977, IMG submission 148634) | Soil microbial communities from Anza Borrego desert, Southern California, United States - S3+v_10-13C | ecosystem: Environmental > Terrestrial > Soil > Desert | place: USA: California... | reverse complement strand
CGTCGATCCGATCCTCCGCGGTCCGGTATGGCACGAGACGCATCAGGTGCCAGTGGCCATTGCGTGTCTGGACCTCGCGCTCGATGTTCTGCAGCCGATCGAGCACCATCTCGACGTCCCTGGCCAGATTGTCGATGGTCAGTTTCGTGGTGATGTCGAGCAGCGACCGTCCGACGTCCGCGGGGATGAGGTTGAAGATGTCGCGCATCCGCGGCGTGAAGAGCTTCACGGCCAGGGTGCGGTCGACGAAGACCGTGCCGATGTCGGTCGAGCTCATGAGGTTGCGGAGGTCGTTGTTGACGTGGCTGACCTCGTCGATCTTGACCTTCAGCTCCTGGTTGACGGTGTGGAGCTCCTCGTTGACTGACTGCAGCTCTTCCTGACTGGTCTCCAGCTCCTCGGCAGTCGAGCGGAGCTCCTCGTTCATGGCCTGAAGCTCTTCGTTCGCTGCACGCGCTTCCTCGACCTGGACCTCGTACTGCTCGACGGTGTTCCGTATCTGCGCCCTGAGGCGGAGATACTCTTCCTCGATCTGCCGCGACGCGGGCTGGCCCGCCGCGGCCTCGAGAGGCTGGTCGAGCGGCGCGCGAGCGGTCTCGAAGAGCACCAGAAAGTAGCCGCGCGCCGGGTCGCCGTCTCGCAGCGAGGGACGCGCGATGATGTCGATGGTCTCGAGGCGCTCGCCGGTGTTGACCGTCACGCCGCGCACGGCCACGGCGCCGCGCTTCTGCGATGCCTGGGAGAGCGCCGTGCGCACGTTCATCGATAGCTCCGGCCGGACGACCTGCAACAAATTCAGCGAGGCTTCACCGGACGCGAACTGCAGATACTTTCCGGCGCGATCGGAGAGGTGGACGATGTCGTACTGCTCGTCGACGATCACCGACGGCGCCGCGTACTCCTCCAGAAGACGATGGTGCAGCTCAACCGGGGCGAAACGGACACGCGGCTCCGCGTTGTCGCGCACCGAGCGATGGCGCAGGTCGGTGGGCACAGTGAGCTGTGCCGGCGCCGGCAAGCTGATGACGCGCGGAACGGCGCGGCCCTGATAGAGGTGATGTTCCTTGTCGACCGTCGAGAACAGTTGTCCGGCGCCATCGACGGACTCCGCGGTGCCGAGCAGGAGGTACCCTCCCGGCTCGAGCGCGAAGTGCAATAGCTCCATGGTGCGGTCCTGCGCGGTGCGGTTGAAGTAGATCAGGATGTTGCGGCAAGTGACCAGGTCGAGGTGCGAAAACGGCGGATCCTTGAGGAGATTGTGATGTGCGAACAGCACCAGCTCGCGTAGCTCGCGGCGGACGCGATATCCCTGCTGGTCCTTCACGAAATAGCGGCGCAGGCGTTCGGGCGGTACATCCGCGGCTTCGGCGACGGTGTAGTAACCGTTGCGCGCGCGGGCGATCGCGTCCTCATCGAGATCTGTCGCGAAGATCTGGATCTCGGCCGAGGAGCCGATCCGTGTGGCCTCATCGGCGAGCAGGATGGCCATGGAATACGCCTCCTCCCCCGTCGCGCAGCCGGCCACCCAGACCCGAAGATGATCGCCGGCGCCCTTTCCTTCGAACAGCTTCGGGACGAGCGTCCGTTCGACCATGTCCCACACTTCGCGGTCGCGGAAAAAGTTCGTGACACTGATCAGCAGTTCGCGCAGCAGCGCGTCCGCTTCCTCGGCCTCCTCGTGCAGCACGCGCGCGTATTCAGTCAGCCGGCCGATCTCCCGAATGACCATCCTGCGCTGGATCCGGCGCAGCACGGTGGCGCGTTTGTAGTTCATGAAGTCATGACCGGTCCGCGTACGCAGAACCGTGAAGAGCTCCATCAGGGCCTGCTCCTCATCGTCCACGGGCGGGGCCACGATGGGCGGAGCAGCGCGAACCTGATCGCGATACGCCATCATCCGGCCGGGCATCTCGGCAACAGGAAGGATGAAGTCGACGAGCCCTGTGGCAATGGAGCTCCGCGGCATCTCGTCGAACTCGGCTTCCGCGGGATCCTGGACGAGAGCGAGGCCGTTGTACTCCTTGATCCGGCGCAGCCCCATCGAGCCGTCCGAGCCGGAGCCGGAGAGGACCACGCAGACAGCGCGTGATTCGTGGGTATCGGCGAGGGTGCGGAAGAAGATGTCCACCGGCGCGCGGCGCTCCTCGAAGCCGGTGATGTCCGACACGATCAGCGTACCGTCGTTGATGACCAGACTCTTGTTGGGCGGGATCACGTAAACGTGGTTCGGCTCGACCTTCACTGCCTCGTGGATCTGCATGACCGGGATGCTCGCGGACTTCTGCAGCACTTCGGCGAGATGACTGTCGTACTCCGGTGAGAGATGCAGGATGACCACGTAGGCCATTCCGCTGTCTTTGGGGACGTTGCTGAAAAACTCGCGGAACGATGGGATCGATCCTGCCGATCCACCGATGCCGGCGATCACGAAATCGTTCGACGCCTTCTGAACCGTGATGCCGCCAGCGTCATTCACGTCATCCATGGGCGGCCTCCTGGCGCTCCGGTCATCGTACCGGACGAAGTGTATGGTATCGATCGTGCGGAGCCGCTCTCCGGCGGTTGCAACGGAGCAGCCGGGAGGACTCGTGCCTCGCAGCGACATCATCGTCATCGGCGGCTCGGCCGGGGGGATCGACCCGATCCGAACGATCCTCGCGGGCTTACCGGCCGACTACTCCGGATCTCTCTTCATCGTGGTGCACACCTCCGCCGACTCCCCGGGAGTGCTGCATACGATCCTGAACGGTGCCGGACCTCTCGCCGTCGTGGCCGCGGAGAACGGCGGCCGCATCGTACCGGGACGTGTTTATGTCGCGCGCCCGGACCACCACCTGATCATCGAGCCAGGCAAGATGTGCCTCACACGCGGACCGAAGGAAAACCGCTTCCGTCCGGCCGTCGATCCGCTCTTCCGCTCCGCCGCGCAGACATACGGACCGCGCGTCGTCGGAATCATTCTGAGCGGAGGACTCGATGATGGTGTCTCGGGATTGTGGACGGTCAAGCAGTTGGGAGGAACGGCCATCGTTCAGGATCCGGAAGAGGCGTGGTCGCCGTCGATGCCGCTGAGCGCCATGCAGCACGTCCGCATCGATCACGCGCTGCGCGCCGAGGAGATCGCGCCGCTGCTCGTGCGTCTGGCCACGACAGAGACCGACATGGAGGAAGGAGTAGTCGTGCCGGAAAATGTGCGCATCGAAGTCAAGATCGCCGGCGAGCAGAAGGCGCGCGAAGCAGGTGTGCTGACGCTCGGCGATCCGTCTCCGTTCGCGTGTCCCGAGTGCCACGGCGTTCTGCTGGAGATGAAGGATCGTCCGCCGCGCCGTTTCCGCTGTCACACCGGTCATGCGTACACGCTGGGCAGCCTCGTTTCCGAAATGGACGAAGCGATCGAAGACTCGCTGTGGAACGCAATTCGCGCGCTGGAAGAACGGGTCATGCTGATGCGCGAGGCGGCGGAGCGCACTCGCAAATCGAATGGTGGCGACGACAGGGCGTATCTCGCGGACGCCGAGGCGACGCAGCGCCGCGCGGATCTGGTGCGGCAGGTCGTGCTCAGTACCGACCGCAGCGCGGATGGAACGTCCGACTGACGCGCTGAAATTGGCTGTGGCGGCAGGGCTCGAACCTGCGACCACCGGATTAACAATCCGGCGCTCTACCAACTGAGCTACACCACAGCAGTGTTGGAAGGGACGGGGATGGTCGCCCATCGCCGCGTTATTTGTCAATCGCCGCGGCCGAGCATTTGCCTCTCGCGAATCCGTTACGATCTTGCGCACTTTCGAAGGAAGAGGTGCACATGACTGGCGTTTCGTCCTGGATCCCCTTTCATCCCCCGCTCGCCTATCAACCGCCCACCGGCACTCTCATCACCGCCATCACCGCCGCGTCGGACGGGACGGTGCTCATGGCAGTGCAGGTCCGGCTTCCCGACGGGCAGGTGGAGCTGCGCTGCGCGGCCGGCACGTGCGCAAACGGCGTGGTCACGTTCGATTACGAGCCGGCGGCGTTCTATCGTCCGGGTATGGAGACGGCGTGGATGGACATCTCCATGGACGACAACGAGCGCGTCGTGCTCGTGTTCGTGCAACTCAGTGAGCTCTGGTACGTGACGGGTACGCTCGGCGCCGACCGCTACGTCACCTGGAATGACGCGATGCCGTACGGCTCCGGCGATACGGTGTCCGTCGCGATCAGCAACAGCGGCGCGGTGCTCGAAGCGCATCGCGATCCAAACGACGCCTCCCATGTCCTCTTTCACCTCGGCTCATGGAACGGCGCGGTGATCGACGGTTTCGACCATAAGGCCAAGCCCGCGTCGGGCATTCAGGTCGGTTCTCTCACCTCGGTGAGCGCGGCCCTGAATGCATCGGGCGAGGTCGTGGTCGGCTTCGCCGGGTCCGCGTACGACATGCCTGCCTGTTGGGCCATCGTCGGGACCATGCAGGGCTCGGAAGTGCACTGGCACTACCTCGGCTCGCGAGAGTACGACGAAGGCGAGTTCGCTCAGGTCCACATCGACGAAGAAGGCAACGTCGTCGCGACGTGCGTGCCCGTCGGCGGTTTCACCACACCCTACATTCATTACTTCACCGGCACGATCAGCTCCGACGCCAAATCCATCGACTTCAATGATGTGGGGATCTACACGATGGAGGTCGAGTACCTGGATACGGCGATGCCTCCCGGCGGCAACTTCGTGGTGGCTCTGTACAGAACGACGGATCTCTACTTTCTGATGTACGGCGAGCTGCCGTAGCGCAGCGCGCGCAGAAGAAAGGCCAGCCAGCACGCGCCGATGATCGCGCCGGCGGCGATGTCGGTCGGCCAGTGCGCACCGAGACGCAGGCGTCCGGTGGCAACGGCCACGGTGAGCAGCAACACGACGAGACAGCCGAAGATGCGTTCGCCGTGGATGCGCGTGCGCCGGAGCCACAGCGCGACCAGCAAACCATAGACGACCACGGTCTGGCTCACGTGTCCCGAGGGAAAGGCGCTGAAGGACTCGGAAGCCGAGGCCATTCCTGCGGCGATGAGCTGGGGACGTTCGCGCGGCCAGAGCTGCCATCCCGCGATCACCGCCAGGTCCAGCAGCACGAAGCCGGCGAAGATCGTCAGCGCGAGAAGCGTCCTGCGCCGCCATGCCGCAACCGCGGTCGCGGTGAGCACCAGCGGCCAGAGCACGACGCCGTTGCCAGGACTCTCGATCCAGATCGCCCACCCGAACGAGAGCGGCGACTCGCGCTCGAACGCCTTGATGAACGGCGCCTCCCACGCTAGCCAGCCGCGGCGCTCCATGGCGCGCGTGGCGATGACGAGAACCACCGTGAGCGCGAGCGTGATCGCGAATCCCGCGATCATCGTGATCAACCAACGGTGCCGATCGGCGCGGTCGATGGCAAACCAGCCTTCGTCGATATGCCACCACGTCCGGCGAAGCGCGTGCACGAGCAGCCACTCGCCGGGCTGCCGCGTGGCGCGTTCGTCCGTCATCGCCGATCCGACGTCGACGCGACGATCGCGCGGAGGCGCTCGACCGCGCCGGGCATGTCGGCGTGAATGCAGATCGTGTCGAACGCGATCGGTACGCGCGTGCCGTCGCGGGCGATGACGATGCCTTCGCGTGCGAGCAGCTCGGCCTGCGCGGCCGCTTCTGCAACGGACAAGGTCGAACCGGAAATCGCGCGCGGAGTGAGCGAGCCATCCGCTTCGTAGCGGCGATCGGCGAACGCTTCGCGAATCACGCGGATGCCGGCGGCGCGGCCCGCGGCGGCCATCGCGGAATGATCCGGAGCGACGATCGCCACCGACGGGTCGATTGCACCAACCACGACATCGGCAAGCGCGCGATTCTTGTGCGCGTCGTTGTACAGCGCGCCGTGCGGCTTCACGTGATGCACCGGCTCGATCGCATGCAATGCGGCGATCTGCGCGATCAACGCCTGACGCAATGCGTCCGGCGTGATGTCGAGCGACTTGCGGCCGAAGTGTTCGCGATCGGGATAGGACGGATGCGCACCAAAACGCACTCCGTATTTGCGAGCGAGCCGCGCCGCTTCACGCATCGAATGTTCGTCACCTGTGTGACCGCCGCACGCAACGTTCGCGCTGGCGATGAGCGGCCAGATCTTGTCCTCGCGCTCGGACCCTTCGCCGAGGTCGGCGCTGAGGTCGATCAAAGTTCGGTGCCTTTCGTTTCGGGGAGGAGCCAGATCAGGATCGCGCCGAGCGCGAAGAAGACCGCATCGACCGCGATCGAAAAGCCGAGCCCGTGCTTCGTCGCAGCCGCGCCGATCGCGTACGGCGCAGCGGCGGACACAAGCCGGCCGGCGTTGTAGCAGAAGCCTTGCGCCGTGGCGCGAATGCGGGTCGGGAAGAGCTCGGCCAGCATCGCACCGAAGACGGAAAAGTAGCCGTGCGCGAAGTAGCCGACCAGCGGCCCGACGATCAGCAGCGTCAGCACCGAGCGCGCGCCGAACGCGAAGATCGGCACGACGATCGTCGCGCCGATCATGAACAACGTGAACGCGGGACGGCGGCCGATCTTGTCCGCGATCCACCCGAAGGTGATGTAGCCGAAGAACGCGCCGGCCTGCAACGCGATCAACCACGCCGCGGACTTCGTGATGGTGAGGCCAGCGCCGCCTTGCTCGACGGGCGTGGCCAGGAACGTCGGGAGCCAAGACGTCACACCCCAGAACGCGACGAGCACGCTGCTGGCCACGAGCGTCGCGAGGAGCGTGCGCTTGCGATACTCATCCGAAAAGATCTCGCCCCACCGCGACGGCTCGCGTTTGCGCTCGCGCCACAACTCCGGTTCCTCGACAGTGCGACGAATGACGAACGCCGCCACTGCCGGCAAAGCGCCGATGAGGAACAACACACGCCAGCCATAACGCTCGAGCACCAGCGCGGAGAGGCCCGCCGCGAAGAGCGCGCCGATCGCCCAACCCGACTGCATGATTCCCATCGCTTTCGCGCGATGTTTCGGCGGCCACGTTTCCGCGACGAGCACCGAGCCGCACGACCACTCTCCGCCCATCCCCAATCCGACCAGCACGCGCCATGCGACGAGCTGCCAGAGGTTCTGCGCAGTGGCCATGCCCGCGGTCGCGCCGGAGTAGAGGAGGATGCTGATCGTCATTGCGCGCACGCGTCCGATGCGATCGGCAATGCGTCCGAATGCGATGCCGCCGATCGCGCTGGCAATGAGGGCGATCACGATCGGCAAGCTCGCTTCCTGATTCGTGAGCCCAAGCTCTTTCCGGATCGGCACGAGCGCAAAGATGAAGAGCAGGAAGTCCATCGCGTCGAGCATCCACCCGAGCTGCGCGGCAAACAGCGCGCGCCAGGCCTTGCGATCGACGTCGTGCATCTTGCGAGTTTACGACGGTTGGACGGGAGGCCGCCGGAGGCCCCTCGTCTTACCCGCGCAAACGCGACAGGAGGAACGTCTCGATCCCGATGTCGACGGGCAGGCCGCCGCTCTTGCGTTGGATCTCGAGGTCGGCGACGTATGCAAGCGCTTGGAACAACTCCGCCTCGCTCGAGTTGCGCGCCGCTTCGAACTTCTTGTGCAGCGGGAACGGATGCGGGCGCTGGCGCACGAGACCGTGTGCCTTGAGATAGTCGCCGAGCTTGTCGGCGATGGTGTCCTTGAAGCGGTTGTACTGCATCGACTGGCGCAGGTTCACGTTGTGCGCGCGCGCCCACGAGTGGATACCGATGATCTGGCGGATCTCATCGGCGAGCGGAAAGAGGAAGCGGCCGTATTGCAGGTCGACCGGCATCTTCGGATCTTCGCGGCGGCCTTGCGCGACGAGCTCGCGCAGCTTCGCAACTGCTTCGAGAATCTTCCCTTCCGTGAACAGCGAGCCGAGCTCGTATCGCGCGCCGCCTTCGATGGCTGCGACTTCGCGCTCCACCATCGCGGCGGTCACGCGTCCGCCACTCCCGGCCAGCGTCACCAGCCGTTCCACCTCGGAGACCACGCCGCGCATCTCGGGCACGTCCTTCGAGAATTTATCGGCGAGGACGCGCTCGATGCCGAGGCGCTGCCGCAAACGGGTGATGGCCTGCGGTTCGAACTTCACGTTTGCGTCGGATGCAATCGAGGTGATGGCCTGTTCGAGCGCGGAGTTGAAACCATCGCGCGTGAGATTGGCGACGATGACGGCGCCGACCTTGTCGATGAGATCGATCGTTGCCGAATCGCGCGGCACCTCGGCCGTGCGCATCAGCAGGATCGTGCCGGGAGCGCCGCCGCGCGAGATCGCTTCCATCAGCATCGCGGCGTCGTCTTCACCGCGGCCGGCTTTCTTGCCCGTGTTGCGGCAGAACGCGAGCAGGTCGGTGAGCGTCGCATCGAGCGTGATGCCGAGAGTGTCGGCGATGCCGCGATCCTTCATCTCGAGATCGCAGCCTGCGAGCCCGAGGACGTGCAGAAGCTTCGCGGCGGACGAGGCCCGTTTGCGATCGGTCTTCGCGCTCTTCCAGTCCGCGGCCGCTTTGTCGTAGAGCGACGCGATCTCTTTCGCGGAGACGAACGCGTTCACCTCCGGCACGATCAGCAGACGCGCGCTGCCGAAGAGGGACATCGTGCGGAAGGAGTCGAGGATCGGCGCGAGCTCGCTGCCCGGTTCGTAGGTCTCGACGGCGAGCGCTGGATTCTTCGCGACGAGCGCGTCGCGGATGTGGTGAAAGGCCTGCTCGGAGAGGAACTCGGAATTGCCGCCGACGAGGAGCACGCGCGGCGGGTCGTTCTGCTCGATCTGAGCGAGGACGGTCTCGAGTTTTTTCGGCATGCCGATAGGAGCGCGGAAGCGCTCCGAAGATGCCGCCGGCTCTACAGCAATCCCTTTTCCTGCAGCTCCTGGCAGTCGATGCAGAACGGCGTCCAGGGAACGGCCTGCAGTCGCTTCTCGCCGATGACCGCGGCGCAGTTGGTGCAGACGCCGTACGCGCCGTTCTTCATGCGCACGAACGCTTCGTCGATGGCCATGAGCAGATTGCGCTCGGTGTCGGAGAGGGAGAAGTTGAGCTCTTTGGAGTAGGCGCTGGCGGCCTTGTCGGCCAGGTCCTGGATGCCGTCGTCATTGACGTGATTGCCGGCGGCCTTGTCACGCTCGAAGGACGCAAGCAGCTCGCGCTGTTTGGTGCGGAGCGCGTCCTCGTGCGCCTGAAATGGATTCGGTTTCGTCTTCGCTTTGGCCATTCGAGCCTCTTACTTGTGATAGGAGATGTTGCGCATGATCGTGCAGGCGCGATAGAGCTGCTCCAGCAGGACGACGCGCGCGAACTGGTGCGGGAGAGTCATCGGCGAAAGCGCGAGCAGCTTGTCGGCGCGCGCGCGAACCGAATCGTCGAAGCCGACGTCACCGCCCACGACGAAATTGACGCCGTGAGGGCTGTCGATCGTCAGCCTCTCCACCCACCTGGCAAACTTCAAAGAATCAAGCAACTGTCCCCGTTCATCGAGGACCACGACGTACCCGCGATCGGGGATCGCAGCCAGCAGGCGCGCGGATTGAGCGCGCATGATAGCCACATCACTCTGACCTTGTCTACCGCGCTCGGGCGGCACTTCCACGACCTCGATCGGGAAGAAATGTCGGACCCGATTGAGGTAACGCTCCGCGACTGCAGCCAGCTCGGCGTCGGCATGGGAACCGGCCTGGATCAGCCTAAATTTCATGGGCGGCGCTCACTCGATCCCGTACTTCTTCCGCTTCTCCAGGAGGGTCTTGCGATTGATCCCCAGGATCTCCGCCGCGCGTGAATAGTTCGCACGCGTCGAGCGCAGGACCTCGCGGATGTAGTGCGATTCGAGCTCGTCGAGAGTCCACGTTCCGCGCGCCGCGATCTCGACGAGGCTCGACGCTACACCCATCGGCAGCGACGCCGCAGTGATGCGATCCGACTCTTCGACGAGCGCCGCGCGCTCGATCGAATTGCGCAGCTCGCGCACGTTTCCCGGCCAGGCGTGATCGCGCAGCATCCGCTCCGCATCGGCTCCGAACTTACGGAACTTCGTGCGGCGCAGAAACTCTTTCGCGAGCGACGTGATGTCTTCCGGACGCTCGCGCAGCGGTGGCAGTTTCAGCGTGACGACGTTGATGCGATAGTAGAAATCCTGACGCAATGCGCCGGAGGCGAGCAGCTCTGTCGTGTCCGCGTTCGACGACGCGATCACGCGTGCTTCGAACGGCAACGTCGCCGCGCCGCCGAGTCGCGAGAAGCGCCGCTCCTGCATCACGCGCAGCAGCTTGGCCTGCAGTTGCGGCGCGAGTGCGGACACTTCATCGAAGTACACCGTGCCGCGTCCTGCCGCCTCGAGCTTGCCCACCTTGCGCGTCTGCGCATCGGTGAACGTGCCGCGCTCGTGGCCGAACAACTCCGTTTCGAAGAGGTCCGCCGGAATCGAAGCGCACTCGATGTGCACGAATGGCTCTGCGCGGCGTGCGCTGCAGGCGTGAATGGATTGTGCGAGGTAGTCCTTGCCGCTTCCGGATTCGCCCAGGATCAGGATGTTGGCGTCGTGGTCGAGGACTCGGGCGGCGGTGTCGAGGACGTTCCGCATGGCCGGATTGCGCGTGCGAAACAGGGTCTGCAAATCGCCCGCGCGGCTAAGCCGCCCGGAACGGAGGCGCGGCTCAGGAGGTCTTCTTGAAGGCACGCGGCTCGGCTTCTCCCGTGTACTCCGCGGTCACGTTCGGCGCGTCGCCCCATAACCGCTCCAGTCCATAGAAGCGGCGCACATCCTCGGTGAAGATGTGCACGACGAAGTCGCCGAAGTCGAGCAGCACCCAGCGGCCCGGCGTCGTTCCTTCGACGAGCAGAGGCTTCACCCCCATCTCCTGCTTGAGGCGATCGAGCACGTTATCGGCGATGGCCTGCGCCTGCCGCTCGCTGCCTGCCGAACAGATGATGAAGAAGTCGGCGATGGACGTGAGCTGTCCGACCGCGAGCACGTCGAGGTTCGTTGCTTTCTTATCGAGCGCCGCCGTCACCGCAAGGCGGACGCGGGATTCAATCGATGAGTCGTTCACGATTGGCCTTTCCGGTACAAACCATAGTGTTGAATGTAACGCGAGACGGGCGGCGGTACCAGATCATCGATCGGCTGCCCCTCGCGGACTCTGTCGCGCACGTCGGTCGACGAGATCTCGAGTGTCGGGTTGTTGCTGAAGCTGATCGAGCCGTGCGTCGAGCGCGACTCGGCATCGCACACGCGTGATGCGAACGCCGGCGGCACTTCGTGGCTGCGCCGAGTGAGCACTGCGAAGTTCGCGAGCTCGAAGATGCGGTCGAGTGATTTCCACTCGTGCAGCTTCAGGAAATTGTCGTCGCCGATGATCCAGTCGAGCGTATCGCCCGAATGTTTCGCGCGCAGCTCTTCGAGCGTTTCCACGGTGTATGAGACATGACCGCGCTCGAGCTCGATGCTCGAGACGTAGATAAAATCGTGATCGACGATCGACGCGGCGATCATGGCGAAGCGGTGATACGGCGATGCGAACGTGCGGTCCTGCTTGAACGGCTGCACGTACGCCGGCACGTACCAGACTTCATCCCACTGCATTTTGCCGCGCGCGGCGAGCACCGGCTCGAGATGTCCTCGATGGAATGGATCGAACGTGCCGCCGTAGATGCCGATCTTCATGTGGGGAAAGAAGCGGTTCCTCGGAGCTCCTCGGGTTCCTCGGAGCTCCTCGGAGGGGCTTGCTCGCGGACGAACTTCGCGAGCATGCGCACGAGCTCTTTCACGCCGTCGCCGACGACGGCGGAGATCACGTGATACGCGTAGCCGTTCTTTTCCGCGTACGCGCGCAGCTTCTCGATGTTGCCTTCGATCAAGGAGTCGAGCTTCGAGCCGACGACGATGCGCGGCTTGTTCGCGAGCAACTCGGAATACAGCGCGAGCTCGCGCGCGATCACTTCGGCATCGGCCGCGGGATCTTCGTTCGCGGAGAGATCGACGAGATGCACCAGCACCGAGCAGCGCTCGACGTGGCGGAGGAACTGATCGCCGAGGCCGTGACCTTCGTGCGCACCTTCGATGAGACCGGGGATGTCGGCGACGACGAACGTCTGCATGTCATCGGCGCTGACGACGCCGAGGTTGGGCACGAGCGTGGTGAACGGATAGTCGGCGATCTTCGGCTTCGCCGCGCTGATCACGGAGATGAGCGTCGACTTGCCGGCGTTCGGCAATCCGATGAGACCGACGTCGGCGATGAGCTTCAGCTCGATGAAGAGCTCGCGCTCGTCGCCTGCATTTCCGTCCTGCGCGAAACGCGGCGCCTGGCGCGTGGCGGTGGCGAAGTGCTGATTGCCCCATCCGCCGCGGCCTCCGCGCGCAACGAGCACGCGCTCGCCGTCTTCAGCGAGATCGGCGATGACGTCGCCGGTGGCTTTATCACGAACCACGGAGCCGACCGGCAGCTCGATGGTGACGTCCTGGCCATCATGGCCGGAGCAGTTCGAGCCCATGCCGTGCTGCCCGCGGCCCGCCTTCCACTCGCGTTGAAACTGCAGGTGGTAGAGCGTGTTGAGGCGTTTCGACGCGACGATCCACACGGAGCCGCCCGTGCCGCCGTCACCACCCGACGGGCCGCCCTTGGGAACAAACTTCTCGCGCCGGAAGGCAACACAGCCGTGTCCGCCGTCACCGGCTTTCACGCGGATGGTCGCCTGATCGATAAACATCATTTCAATCCAATCCCCCTCACCCAACCCTCTGCCCCGTCGGGGGAGGGGTTGGGTGAGGGGGATACTGTTTCAATGCCAGAAAACGAAAAGCACCGCCTCGGCGGTGCTTTGAAGACAGCCGCGACGGTTGCTTACTCGGCAGGCGTGACGCTGATGAAGCGGCCGCGCTCGCCTTTGTCGTGGAACTGCACGATGCCTTCGATCTTCGCGAAGAGCGTGTGATCGCGGCCAAGGCCGACGTTCACGCCGGGCTGGAACTTCGTGCCGCGCTGGCGGACGAGAATCGTTCCACCGGTGACGAACTGGCCGGCGAAGCGCTTCACGCCGAGCATTTTCGGCTGTGAATCGCGCCCGTTGCGCGACGAGCCCTGTCCTTTTTTATGAGCCATGGATGACCTCCCGTGCCGCGTGAGCGACTAGATGTTGATGCTGTCGATGCGCACTTCGACGATGTCCTGCCGGTGCCCGTGAGTGCGCTTGGTGTGATTCTTCCGGCGCTTCTTCTTGAAGACGATGATCTTCTCGCCGCGGCTCTCGCCGACGATCGTGGCAACGACCGAGGCGCCCTTGACGGTCGGAACACCGACTTGCGGCTGATCTCCGCCGATCATCAGAACTTCGCTGAACGTGACCTTGTCCTTGTCCGCGCTGCCGAGGACGTCACGTTCGACCTTCAGGCGATCGCCCGCGGCCACCCGATACTGCTTTCCACCTGACTGAATGATGGCGTACACAAAAGCCTCCAACAAATTGGAACCGCACGATTTAGCACACGAGGCTCCAGCGGTCAATGCGAAGACACTCTGGGTGCTCGGCAGACAACGCTGCCCCCGGGGGTGCTATTCCGCGGAAGCCTCCATAAAAAACGAGGGCGCCCGAAGGCGCCCTCGTCGTACAGCCTTGGAAACGATGGACTAGAACAGGAAGCGCGCACCCAGGTAGAAGCGGCGCGGCTGGACGGCGAACGTCGACAGACCCTGGCCGAACTCGAGACCGGGGCCCTGACCGGCAACCAGATCCTGGTTACGGGTGAACTCCTGGTCGTCGAGCACGTTGAAGATGTCGAGGAACAGCTCGAGGCTGGTCGAGCGCGGGAGCGGCTGGCTCCACGCGGCGCGCAGGTCGAGGATGCCGAACGAGTTGTTGGTCAGACCACCGACCGCACCCTCTTCGACCCAGAACTCTTCGACATTGCCGAAGACGTACGCGTCATGAACCTGGAGCGGGAGGTTACGGGCCGACTGCACGGCCGTGAGGCTGGCGTGCGAACCGGAGTTCCAGTTGTACACGCCGCCGAGCTCGAGGCGGTTGAACAGCTTGTACGAACCGGCGACCTTGAACAGGTGGTCGATCGAGCCGGGCTGCGTGCCGTAGACGTTCGGCGCGCGCGGATCGAGGAAGAGCACGTCACCCGCGAAGTCCGCGTTCGAGTCCGAGTTCGTGTTGCCCTCGGCATCGGTGAACGTGTAGGACACGAGCGCCTGCCAGTTGTTCGCATAGCGCTTGCGGAACACGAGGTCGATACCGTCGGTGTTGCGCTCGCCGCCCGCGAGGGTGGCGATGACGAAGTTCGACGGCGGGATCGAGTCGTAACCGAAGTACTCGAGGCCGAGGTAGAAGTCACCAGCGGCTTCCGGATGCGCCGGATCGGCGTAGAGCGTGAGGTCATAGTCTTCGATGATGTCGCGGGTCTGGCGACGATACAGCGAAGTCTCGAAGCTCATGTTGTTGCCGAGGTCGACCTGGTAGCCGAACTGCAGCTCGTCGGTGTACGGGGTCTTGGTCGTCGGCGCGAAGAACGCGTCCTGAACGACGGGGCCGCCGCGGGTACGGTAGGTGATCCAGCGATCGCCGACGAAGACCTGCTCGTCGAGGACCTGACCGGTGAGCGTACCGGCAAAGTTGGTGAGGTTCAGACGGATCGGATCGTAGTAACGACCGTAGTAGCCCGAGACCTTCTGACGGCCGTTGCCGAGCAGGTCATAGATGACGCTGAGACGCGGCGCATACTCCCAGTCGAACGTGAAGATGTTCTCGCCGGTGGTGGCGACGTGCTCCCACTTCTCGCCGCGGACACCAGCGTTGATCGCGAAGCGACCGAGCTGGATGGTGTCCTGCAGGTACATCGTCTGGCCTTCGGTCTTCGTTTCTTGCGGACCGGAAGCCGTCTCGATGACACGGCGGTAGTTGATCGCGCCGTTCGGATTGCCGGTAGTGCTCTGGAAGCGCATTGCCAGCAGCTCGGTGGTGCTCAGGACGCCGTCATGGTCGGTGTCGAGCAGCGCGTAGACATGCTGCCGGTCAGCAGCCGGAATACGGTTGTTGACGAAGTCGAGGAAGCCCGTGCGGTCGCTGACGTTGCCCGGGTTGAACGTGAAGGAGTTGAACGCGCCCGAGGTCGTGACCTCAGCGGCGGAGACACCGGTGCCGGCGTAGATCGCACCGATGGAGTTGTACTGCGCGCCGTTGACGAACTGGTTGTTGCGGAAGTTGATGTGGTCTTCCTGTTCGAGGCCGAGCTTGACGGTGTGGCTGCCGAAGCCGGTGTCGAAGATGCCTTCGAGCGAACCGCGGACGAACTCGGAGTCGCGCTCGCTGATGTTGTTGGCGCCGGCGCCGCCGAGCTGCTGCTCGGAGAGCGGACGGTTGTCCTCGCGGCGGAAGACGACGGTGTTGAGGGTTTCCTGGATCTGCGCGACGGTCGACACTTCGCCGTTGTGCTTACCGGCGGCGGCGTCGAGCAGGAAGTTCGAGCTGAACACGCGGTTGTACTCGAGCGAGTAACGATCGCCACCCTGCTTCTGACCCGAGCTGCGGGTGTTGAGCGTGGTGCTGATCGTGGAGCCGGAGATCTCGGTCGGGTCGTTCGTGAACGTGCCCGAGAAACGGTCCTTCGAGGTGACCTGCCACGACAGCTTGCCGTAGGCCTGGGTGCCCTCGTTGGTCACGGTGCGGAGGAATGTACCGGTGTTGGTGACGACGTCCGTTTCCGTGTTGAGGATGCGGTAGCTGCCGAAGAACCACGCCTTGTCGCGGACGATCGGACCGCCGAGAGTGGCAGCCGAGTCGTACGTCGAGAACGTCGCACCGGTCGCACCGACCTTGTTGTCGGCAACGAGGTTGTCGTTCTGCGTGTAGTAGTTCACCGAGCCGGTGAAGTTGTTGCTGCCCGACTTGGTGACGACGGAAGAGAGCAGGCCCGGGGCGCCGGCGAATTCGGCCGGGATGCCGCCCGTCATGACCTTCTGCTCCTGAATGATCTCGGTGTTGAGGTTCGCACCGAAAGTACCGGTCAGCGGATCGGTGACGTTGATGCCTTCGACGTAGTAGAAGTTGTCGGTCGACTGACCGATGTTTCCACCGATGTCGCTGTAGTTCACGCCCGAGCGCGAGGCCGGGTTGCCGCCGGCGGTGACCGACGCGGGCAGAACGCCCGGAACGAGCTGCAGGTACGACTGGTACGAACGGCCCGTCGGAAGCGACTCGGTCAGCTCGAGGGTGAGCTCCTCACCAACCACCGCGCTGGTCGTATCGACGATCGGCGCGTCTGCGGTGACGGTGATGGACTCGGAGACCGATGCCATCTGCAGCGTCACGCGGACCGTGGCGGTCTGCGCGGAACGAACCAGCACGTTCGTGTTCTGCGACTTGCCGAAACCTTCCAGGCTCGTCTCGACCGTGTACCGGCTCGAGGGCTGGAGAGAAACGAGAGTCGCGGTGCCATCAGCACCTGTAACCTCGGTGCGACGGGTGTTGGTATCACTGGCGGAAGCCGTGACGGTGACGCCGGGCAGCGGAGCGCCCGACGAGTCGGAAACGATCACTTCGATCGTACCGGTCGTCGACTGGGCGAACGCCGGCCCGGTTACTGCAACGAGTAACACGGACAGCAAAATTACAAGCCTCTTCATGCCTGCTCCTTTCGATGGGTGGGACACTACGGACCAAAAAATTTGTGGGCGAACCGTAACACATGTGATTTGAAAAGCAACCCTTCCCGATCCGATCCGTCTATCTACGACCGAGTCCGGTTGCGTCGTTGGCAGATACTCTCCGCAACCCCGCTGCCATGCCTGATCGCGCGTAAGTTACTGTGCAATCAAGGCTTTTTTCCTGAGATCGCCCTGTAACCTTCGGCTCCTTGGATCGGGGCGTTCGAATTCCCGAAGGAACTCGGTTACAGAGGGATGTTGCCGTGCTTCTTCGGCGGATTGCGATCGCGTTTGTTCCGCAGCATCGCAAACGTCGTGATCAGCTTCCGGCGCGTGAACCGCGGCTCGATGATCTCGTCGATGTATCCGCGCTCCGCCGCAATGTAGGGATTCGCGAATTTCTCCTTGTACTCGGCCACCTTCGCCTCGCGATTCTCCGAACCGCGATAAAGAATGTTGACTGCCCCCTCCGCACCCATCACCGCAATCTCCGCGGTCGGATACGCGTAGTTCATGTCCGCGCGAATGTGCTTCGAGTTCATCACGCAATACGCGCCGCCGTACGCCTTGCGCGTGATCACGGTGACTTTCGGTACGGTCGCTTCCGCCAACGCATACAGCAGCTTCGCGCCATGAATGATGATGCCGCCGTACTCCTGTCCCGTTCCCGGAAGAAAACCGGGAACGTCTTCGAGCACGAGCAGCGGGATGTTGAACGCATCGCAGAAGCGCACGAAGCGCGCGCCTTTGCGCGACGCATCGATGTCGAGCACTCCCGCGAGAAACGCCGGCTGATTCGCGACGACGCCGATCGAGGCGCCATTGAGTCGAATGAAGCCGACCACGAGATTGCGCGCGTAATGCTGATGCACTTCTAAAAAGTGACCTTCATCCGCGATGGTCTTGATCAGCTCGCGCATCTCATACGGCTGATTCGGATTCGCCGGCACGAACGTGTCGAGGTCCGCATCGACTCGATTCACATCATCGGTCGTCACCACGCGCGGCGGCTCTTCCATGTTGTTCGACGGCATGAACGACAGCAGCTCGCGAATGAGCGCGATGCAGTCCTCATCCGACTCGGTGGCGAAGTGCGCGACGCCCGAAACCTGATTGTGCGTTTCCGCGCCGCCGAGTTTTTCCTTCGTCACTTCTTCATGCGTGACGGTCTTGATGACGTCGGGACCGGTGACGAACATGTAGCTCGTCTTCTTCACCATCAGGATGAAGTCGGTGATGGCCGGTGAATACACGGCGCCGCCCGCGCACGGGCCCATGATCGCGGAGATCTGCGGCACGACACCCGACGCCAGGGTGTTGCGCAGAAAGATGTCGGCATAACCTCCGAGCGATACGACGCCTTCCTGAATGCGTGCGCCGCCGGAGTCATTGAGGCCGACCACCGGCGCGCCGTTCTTCATCGCCAGGTCCATGATCTTCACGATCTTCGCGGCGTGGGTTTCGGAGAGCGATCCGCCGAACACGGTGAAGTCCTGCGCGAACGCGTAGACCAGTCGTCCCTGCACGGTGCCGTATCCCGTGACGACGCCGTCGCCGGGAATGCGCTGCTTCTCCATGCCGAAATCGGTGGAGCGATGGACGACCAGTTGGTCGAGCTCCTGGAACGAGCCGGGATCGAACAGCAGCGTCACGCGCTCGCGCGCGGTGAGCTTGCCGTCGTTGTGCTGGCGATCGATGCGCGCCTGGCCGCCACCGAGCTCGCTCTGTTGCTTGCGGCGTTCGAGCTCTTCGAGGTTGCGTTCGTAGGACATTGTTTAAAGGATGACGTTGCGGTCGATGGCGATCTTCGCCATTTCCGCTTCGATCTGTGCATCGCTGGCCCGCTCGCCGAGCTTGAGCCGCGCTTCGCGCTCGATGGCCTCCACCACCGAGAAGTTCTCCTCGATCGCTTTCGTCACCACCAGAATCCCCGCCTCGGCATCCACGAACTCCACGAGTCCGCGATCCTCCAGGCGATTGACGATCGCCCGTGCGAGAAATTCGACGCGTCTGCTGGCGGTGCTCACAGGCGCGGCATTAAAGCATCATCTCCGCGCCGAAGGAACCGCCGCCGTAGGGGTACAGCGCGGCGGGCGCGGAGACGGCATCGATGCGTGCGATGCGAACGGTGGATGGAAACACGCGCTGGCCGTCATCGATGAGCACGCGCGCGAGGAGCTGCGCATCCATCATTGATATAGGTGCCGTGAGGGCGATTGCGGTGGGACGATCGCGCTCGATGTCGGTGACGTCACATTCGATGCGCAGCCGCAGCGGCATGCGCACGGGACGGACGCGATAACTCGGCCGGTACGCATTCGGCCACGGTCCCGCGGATTCGATGACCGGAGCGCCGTAGCCATCGACACCGCCTGCGGTCTGCACGAGACGCACGTTCGGCGGCGCGATGGCGACGAGCGATGGCAATAGCGCGGCGGTGACGTTCGGCGCAAGCCGCAAACGCCGAGGCGCTTCGCGCTCCACGCCATCCGTGCGCGCGAGAGCCGCGGCTACCTTCTCCACGTCACGTAAATCAAAGGATGCGAGATCGAGGAGCGCTCGCTTACGCGCGCGTATCAGAGAGAGGTGAATGCGCTGCGTGTGGTCGCTCCATTGGTGGTCGCCGTACTCGTGCTCTGCAGTGCCTTCGATGACGATGAGTCGTTCGATGGTTACCTCGCGCGCGAGCTCGCGGACGGCACGCACTACTTCGACGAGGCGCGACGCATCGACATCCGACGGGCTGAGAGCCCGTCGCTCCAGATCGGGATGACATTCGAACAACTCGCCACGCTCGTGCGCGACACCGCTTTCCTTGACGCGGACGAGCGCGCCGTTCTCCCACCGCACGACGCTGCCTCGCTTGCTGTAGATCATGCGAGCTCCGTCAGCAACAGCGGAGCGTATGAGCCGACCACGAGCTCCTGTCCTTCGCGCGAACAAATCACGCCCGGATAGCGCAGCGGCTCGCCGGCCGCGCCGACGATCGCGCGCGCGATGTTCCGGCGCGCTTCGCTGATCGTGAACGGCGCCATGCTTTGCACGCGAGCGCGCTCGACGAGGTTCGCGGCGGCGATGCGCAACGTGACGACCTCGGTGAGCGGGTCGTACGCGCCGCTGTCGACGAGCACGATCTCGATGCGCTCCTCCGGCAACGTGAACGGCGCCTCGTGCTGCCGCGTGACGACGTTCGTCATCCGCTCCAGCGGCACGTCTTTAAAGGATGCGCGCCGCTGGCGCAGCGGCACGTCGACGGTGAGCCATGACGGCAACTCGATCGGCGGCTGTCCGTGCTCGAGCGGATGGCCGATCGCTTCGTGCAGCAAAACCGCCGCGCTGCCATGCTTCCAGAGAAACGGCAGAGAGCGCGGCGCCGCATCGCCATCCATCGCATCGCGGAGCAACGCGATGTCGTGCTCGAAATGCTCGGGCGTGGTGACGACGGAACGATTCGCGAGCGTCACGACGATGGTGCGCGTGACGCCGTCCGCACTCGCTTCGACAACGAAACGCGTGCGCGCATCGGGAACGACATACGCGTGCAGCTCGTCCATCGCCGCGTCACAAGCATCGACGAGCGCATCATCGCGCGCATCGGCCGCACGAATCCCATGTTCGTCTTCGATGGCGAGGCCGTGCGCGAGACGCCGCTCGACGAGACGGCCGTGCAGCCAGAGCTCATCGCGCGTGGCGGCGGCGTAGAGGTTCGTCAATTCAGCTCGTACGAGAATTTCTTCGCGGCCGCGTCGTAGCGCACGACCAGGCGATGCTGTTTGCCCGGCTCGAGACGCACGCCGCTCATCACGTGATGCTCCTGGATGCTCTGCGCCGGCACCGTCACCCAGATCTGCAGGTCGGCGTTCTTCGCAGGGATCTCGCGCGTGACGTTCACCGGACGCGGCGTCTTCGACGCGCGGCGGAGGAAGCGCGCCGGTTTTTCGTCGTACAACTGCTGATTCGCAACGATGTCGCTGCCGGCGCGCACGACGATGCGGCCGTCGACGAACGGATGCGAGAAGACGGTGGTGAGGTGCGTGGTGCTCGGCTGCGGCGCCGTCGTTTCGGACGCGGCCGGAGCGACCGTATCGCGCGCCGTGGTGGTTTTGGTCGCGGTCTGCTGTTGCTGCGTCGCCTTCCTCGCAGCTCGCGCCGCAAGGCGTTGCTCTTCCTGCTGCTGCGCGAGCTGCACGTATTCGATCGCGCCGGTATCGTTCGGATTGATGGCCAGCGCTTCGTTGAAGAGCACCATCGCCTCGACGTACTTTTTTTCTTCGTACAGCTTGACGCCTTCGTCGAACTTGAGCTTCGCCTGCGCGAGCTGCTGCTTGCTCAGCTCTTCCTGCTGGCGGATCGCGTTGAGCTGCGACATCGTCTTCTGCACGTACGGCGACTTCGGCGTGAGCCGCTGCAGCTCGTTGAACTTCGCGTAAGCCTGCGGTACCTGATTCGCGACCAGCAACGCGTTACCTTCGTGCCGCAGTTGCTTCGCGCGCAACAGATGTGGCTCGAGCTTCATCTTCGGATCGGGCGTTCTGCCGTCGACGGTGCGTGCGGCCACGACGATGCCGAACACGCCCGCTACGAGCAACGCCGCGATGCCGAAAAACACCGGCGGCGCGATACGTCGCTTCCACAGCGGCGCGGTGCGCACGTTCGTCAACGTCTTGCGCAACTGTTGCGAGAGCGGCGGACCCGGCGGACGGACCGGCTTCGCAACCGCCGGCTGTGTACCCGACTTCGCGGAGCCTGCGGCCGGCTGCGTGGTCACGCCGGGCGACGAGCCACTGCCCGGCCTCGCGCTAACCGGCTCCGGCAACGAAGGATCCAGCGCTTCAGGGAACGGAACCTCGAGCGTCGGCATTGGCGTGTTCGCCACCGTCACGGCGCTGAGTCCTGCGCGTTCCGCGGTCGCGCGAGTGACGACGGTTTCTTCGGCGAGCACCGGATCGACAGGCCGCGTCGGCTTCTCGCCGCGCAACACCGCGCGCAGCGCGAGCGAAAGATCGCGTGCACGCTGATAGCGCTTGGTCGGATCTTTCGCAAGGCAGTTCGCGACGATCTCTTCGTACCCTTCGGGAATCTGCGGATTGATCTCGTGCAGCGAGGGGAACGGCTCGTGGACGATCTTGTACGAGATCGATGTCAGCGAGTCGCCGCCGAACGGCTTGCGCCGCGTGAGGCATTCATACAGACAGATGCCCAGCGCGAAGATGTCGGTGCGGCCATCGACCGGCGCGCCTTTGATCTGCTCGGGCGCCATGTAGTTCGGCGTGCCGAGGAACTGGCCGGTGCTGGTCAGGTTGGCGACGCCGGACGCGATCTTGGCGATGCCGAAGTCGGTGATCTTCGCGCGGTTCCCTTCGATGAGGATGATGTTCGCCGGCTTCACATCGCGATGCACGATCCCTTTCGCGTGCGCGAAATCGAGTGCCTCCGCGACCTGCGCGACGATGTCCGCGATCTGCTCGAACGACAACGCGCGTCCCTGCGACAGCACTTCCTTGAGGTTCTGTCCTTCGACGAACTCCATCGCGATGAAGGACGTGTCGCTCTCTTCGTCGCGCCCGATGTCGTGCACCGTGACGATGGCCGGATGGTTGAGGATGCCGGCGGCCTGCGCTTCGCGGATGAAGCGCTGCTGGAACTCTTTGGTCTCGTCGTCGTCCGCGTGCGCGCCGAGGCGGATCGTTTTCAACGCCACGAGCCGGCCGATGAGCGGATCCTTGGCCAGGTAGACGATTCCCATCGCTCCCTTGCCGAGCTCGCGCACGACTTCATAGCGCCCCAGTTTCAAGAGGTTCTTGTCTCCGGAAGGCGCGCGGCGCCGCGTCTCCGCGCCGTGATCGAGGGGCGTCGCATCAGCCGGCAATGATAACTCCTGAATCCGTGCACAACCCTGTGACACTCGCGCCGCAAAAATCGCGCGTGCGGATTATGATGGCACGCCAATTTTGTGAAATCACTTACGGAGTCGACCTCATGAAGGTTTATTCGGGTTCCGAGATCCGCAACGTGGCAATTGTCGGGCACAACGACACGGGCAAGACTACGCTCGTGTCGCAACTGTTGTTCAACGCCGGCGCGGTGACGCGCATGGGCCGCGTGGAGGACGGGACCACCGCGACCGACTTCGACCCGGATGAGATCGAGCGCAAGCATTCGATCTCCGCCGCGATCGCATTCGCGGAGTGGAAAGACACGAAGATCAACCTCATCGACACGCCGGGCTTCGGCATCTTCATCATGGAAGCGCGCGGCGCGTTGCGCATAGCGGACTCGGCGGCCGTGGTCGTCAGCGGCGTCACCGGCGTCGAAGTTACGACCGAGAAGGTCTGGAAGTTCGCCGAGGAGTACGCGCTGCCGCGGATCATCATCGTGAACAAGCTCGATCGCGAACGCGCTTCGTTCACGCGCACGCTCGACGCGCTGCAGAAAAAGTTCGGCAAGAACGTCGTCCCGCTGCAGATGCCGATCGGCGAAGAGAAGGATTTCAGCGGCGTCATCGATCTCATCTCGATGAAGGCGTACAAGTATGCGAGCGACGGTTCGGGCAAACACGAAGCCGCCGACATCCCCGCCGACCTCAAGGACGAAGCGTATTCGTGGCGCGAGAAGCTGATCGAGAAAGTCGCCGAAGGCGACGACACGCTCATGGAGCGCTTCTTCGAGCAGGGCGGCCTCTCGCAGGAAGAGCTCATCGACGGACTGCGGCGCGAAGTCGGTCATCATCAGATCTATCCCGTGCTCTGCGCGTCGGCGTCGCACAACATCGGCGGACATCCGATCCTCGACGCATTCGTCTCGCTGCTCCCGTCGCCGGAAGAAGCGCAGAAGATCGAAGGAAAGAACCCGAAAGGAGAAGCGGTCGCATTCGATCGCCGCCCGCAGGCGTTCCCCGCCGCGCTCACGTTCAAGACGTTCTCCGATCCATTCTCCGGCCGCGTCTCGCTCTTCCGCGTCTACTCCGGGACATTCACCTCCGATCACGCGTACTGGAACGCGACGCGCGAACATGAAGAGCGGTTCGGGAAGCTGCAGGTGCTGCAGGGCAAACAGCAGTTGCCGGTGCCGGAGCTGCGCGCGGGTGACATCGGTGCGGTCGCGAAACTGAAGGACACGTTCACCGGCGACACGATCACCGCGAAGGACCATCCGATCGTGGTCGAGCACATCCACTATCCGGAAGCGGCGATCGCGTTTGCAGTCGAACCGAAGGCGCGCGGCGATGAGGACAAACTCGGCGCGGCGATCCACCGCATCATCGAAGAGGATCCGACCATCAAGTTCGCGCGCGACGAGCAGACCAAGGAGTTCCTCATCAGCGGGCAGGGACAACTGCACGTCGAGATCGTCGTGGCGAAGCTGAAGAAAAAGTACAACGTCGACGTGGTGCTGCATCCGCCGAAGGTGCCGTATCGCGAGACCATCACGCGCGCCGCGGATGCGCATGGTCGGCACAAGAAGCAGTCGGGCGGCCACGGCCAGTTCGCCGATTGCAAGATCACGATGGAGCCGCTGCCGCGCGGCGGCGACTTCGAGTTCGTCGACGAGATCTTCGGCGGCTCGATTCCGCGGCAGTACATCCCCGCGGTGGAGAAAGGGATTCAGGACGCGCGCGTGAAGGGCTACCTCGCGGGCTTCCCTGTCGTCGACTTCCGCGTGCGACTGAAGGACGGTCAGTACCACGACGTCGACTCGTCGGAAATGGCGTTCAAGATCGCGGGATCGCTCGCGTTTCAGCAAGGGATGGAGCTCGCGCGTCCAACGCTGCTGGAGCCGATCATGCACGTCGACATCACCGCGCCGTCGGAGTACGTCGGCGACATCATGGGCGACCTCAACTCACGGCGCGGCCGCGTGGAAGGCGTCGATGCGGAAGAGGACTCGCAGGTCGTGCACGCGCGCGCGCCGCTCGCCGAGATGCTCACGTACGGCTCGACGCTGCGCTCGCTGACGCAGGGCCGCGGCAGTTTCCACATGGAGTACTCGCACTACGAGGAGGTGCCGAAGCAACTCCAGGAGAAGATCGTGGCGGAATCGAAGAAGGCGAAGGAGGCGCAGGCAGCGGCGCATTGACGGAGCTCGCACATCAAAGCGCAGTTTTGATGTGCGCCACATCCTGCGCGGCATCGTCGGCCGCGGTCACGACGTACGTCTTCTGCTTGCCGTCCGGCGCCACCACTTTCACGTTGTAACTGCCGGGAGCGGGGAAGTCGTAGATCTCGTCGGGCGTATCGAACTGCCGCGCGTGGCCGATCGGCATTTCGTTCACGTAAACCATGGCTTCCGCGGGCGTGATCTCGAGCAGCATGCCGCGGCGCGCCCAGATGCGTACGATCGACTCGACGCCGCCACGCCCACCGGTGATCACAGCGCGCGCTTCGCCCTGCACCGGCTCGTTCGCGGACGGCGTGCTGTCGCCTTCACTGCCGTGCATCACCAGCGACGCACCTGCGCCGGGCTCGCCGGGAGGCGCGGGCGTCATGCCGCGATCGCGGCGCGGCTTCACGTGACTGGTGAGCGTGCGATCGTCGCGATAGCGCATCCCGGTGTACACGGCCAGGCCGGCCATGAGCACGAGGATCAGGCCGATGAGCACGGGCACCCAGCGCGGCAATCCGGCGCCGGCCGCCTCGTCCGGCGGCGGCAGATCAGGGATTCGATCCGTCATCGTTCTCGACCTGCGCACTTTCATCGACGACGGCCGGACCTTCGTCGGTGATCAGCGTCTCCTCGTCATCATCGAGTTGCTGGTACTCGCTCTCTCGCGAACGCAACAGTTGCTGCGCCTTCTCTTCGTGCTCGCCCGGAACGTAGACGCGGATCTCACCCATCGCGCCGAAGTTCACCGGCTCCATGTCGAACTTCACATCCTCGATCTCCGCCGGAATCCCTTCGGACTCGAGAAAGCCCTTGAGCAGCGTGGCCTCGTCCTTCGTCCCGGTGCTGGCGATCTCGATCCAGGTCGTGCCGTCATCGGCGGTGATGGTGTTCACGTCGTCCATTCGTTACTCCTCATGCAACGAGACTGATGCGGCCGATGTCGGCCGTCATCGTTCCCACCTTTGCATAGAACACACCGCCTTCGTCGAGCCCGCTCTCCAGCGCCGCCGCGCGCTCGGGCGCGATGGCGATGAGGAGCCCGCCGGACGTCTGCGCGTCACACATCAATGTGAGCTCCGATTCGAGCGCGGACAAGCGGACGCGATCGCGAAAGGTGATGACGTTGCGCGCGGTGCCTTCGGGACGCATGCCGCGCGCAAGCTCTTCACGCGCACCGGCGAGCACGGGGATTGCGGAGAGTTGCAGCTCGGCGCCGGTGCCCGAGCCTTCGCACATTTCGAGGAGATGTCCGATCAGGCCGTAGCCGGTGATGTCGGTGGCTGCACTCGCACCCGCGTTGACCATCGCTTTCGCGGCGTCGCGGTTGAGCAGCGTCATCCAGCGAATGGCGTCATCGAGCGGCGGCGGCTGGTGAAACATCTTCTTCGCACGATGCGCGCTGACGAGGATGCCGTTGCCGATCGGCTTCGTCAGATACAGAACGTCGCCGGCGCGCGCGGTCGAGTTGCGCACCAGCTTTTCGACCGAGACTACGCCCGTGACGACGAGGCCATACTTCGGAACGTCGTCGATGATCGTGTGTCCGCCGGCAACGCTGAATCCAGCTTCGAGCGCTTTCTCCGCGCCGCCGCGCAGGATCGACTCGAGCACGTCCAGCGGCAGCTTGTCGGTCGGAAATCCGGCGATGGCCAGTCCCATGATCGGCGTCGCGCCCATCGCATAGATGTCGGAGATCGCGTTCGTCGCCGCGATCGCGCCGAACAGGTACGGGTCGTCGACGATGGGCGTGAAGAAGTCGACGGTCTGCGCGATGGCCAGGTCGCCCGCGATGCGGATCACCGCCGCGTCGTCGCAGGTGGACGTGCCGACGAGCAGATCCCCTCCCAGCCCTTCAGCGGAAGGGAGTCGCGACAGGATCGAGCGCAGGTCATCCTGACCCAGCTTGCAGGCTCAACCGCCGGTCGTCGCAAACGACGACAGGGGCGGGTGGCGGCGCAGTTTGTGTTTCACGCGGAGCGGATGTTACCGCCAGAACCCGAGTCTCAGAGTCGCAGAGTCTCAGACTAATTCGCACGGGGAACGTCCCCCAACACCGCGACCCGCGCCGCCTCGACCGCATCGAGCGTCTCCTGATACAGCTCGTACTTCATCGTGTCGGAGAGCTCCGCGTCGCGGTTCACGATCTCGGCGATCTGCGCGGCGTAGTGCGAGGCGACCGGCAATCGTTCGCCCGCCTGGTGGATCTGACGGAAGCCGGCGATCAATTCTTCTTCGAGGCGCAGACGATACGAGCCATCGGCGAGGTCGCGCTGGAGGTTTTCGCGGTCGATATTCATTTCGCCGTGTAGGTGGCGCTCGCGTTCGCGCCCACGTGCTTGACGACCGCCTGCACTCCGCGCTTTTTCAGGAACGCGTCATAAGCCTTCGCGAATGCAGCGGCGCGCTCGGGCGACTCCCACGTCGTCTGCACGTCGACCTTGCCATCGCGTCCAACGATGACGCGATCGTCCACCCAACCGCGCGCGTTGTCCGCGCCGACGAGAAAGCGCCAGTGAAACTCGCCGAGATGTTCGGTGGAGATTGCGTTCGCCGGTTTGGCAGGATCGAACGCACGCGGCTTGAAGGTGCGCGCGAAGTATTCGTCGGCATGGAGGATCTCGCGCGTCGTGCGCGGAGGATCGGCATGGATGCGATCGAGCTCTTTCCATCCACCGCGGCGATACGCGGCGATGACGAACTTCAGGCCTTCGAGATACGGAAACTTCAGCATCTCCGCGAAGTACTTCGGCGTGGCCGGGTCGATCATCTGCTCCGCCTGCGCGGCCGATGTGATCAGGCCGAGCATCGCGTCGTCCTTCACCACTTCATTGAAGTCGATGCCGCTCTTGCCGAGGATGTGGGCGACCATGACCAGGACGGCTTCGCCTTCGAGGACGGCGTGGTACGCGAGATTCGCGTCCGTGTCCTTCATCAGCGCCTTTTCTTTGTCGCCGAGCTTGAAGTGCTGGTCCTGCAACGCGTGAGTGAGCTCGTGGACCATGACCATCTCTTCGAGCGTCTTCGGGTCCGCGAGCTTGGTCGCCGACTCGGGCAACTTCGGGAGCTGCTTGATCGAGTAATACGTGTGCGAGTGCGGATCGTAGAAAGCCAGCACCTGCGCCTCGTAGAGTGCGAGGAGCTTCGGCACGAGGTCCTTGCTGTCCGCGTCGACGAGCTGCAGCGCGCGCAGCAGCGTGCCCCACTCTTCGAGCGAATACGGCGTCGACTTCACCATCTGCTCGCGAAGATGCTTCGAGAGATCGGCGCGATCGATGCTCACGTTCTTCACGTCATGGAGGAACGCCTTGCCGCGAATGGCGGTGACGGCATCCATGCCCGGCTTCAGCGGCGAAGCCTGTCCGCAGGAAGCGAGCAGCAAAACGAGGAGGAGGCGGACGCTCCGGACCGTGGTCATGCGCTGACGAACCCCTCGTTTGCGTGACCCATTCCGTTCACTTAGAATGCGCGGCAATTCAGCCCATGGAGCGCGGCGACACCGAGCGTATCGAGATCACGATCAGCAGCCGTTTCGAGAACATCGAACTGGTTCAAGTGATCGCGGAGCACCTCTGCGAGAACGCAGGTGTCGACGAGGATGGGTCTCACTGGATCGGCATGGCAGTCCGCGAAGCGGTTGCCAATGCCATCAAGCACGGCAATAAACTGGACGTTCGCAAGAAGGTGAACGCCACCTTCGAGTTGCAGGGGTTCGAGCTGGAGATCACGATCTCGGATGAGGGGCAGGGCTTCGACCCCGAGAAAGTGAGCGACCCGCTCAACCCGCAGAACCTCATGAAAACGAGCGGCCGCGGCATCTTTTACATGAAGACGTTCATGGACCAGGTCAGCTATTCGTTCGAGCCCGGCGGCGGTACGTCGCTGATCATGACGAAGAACCTGGCCAAGGGCAGCGGCATCGCAAGCACGAAAGCCTGATTCGCAAAAGGAGAAACAGAAATGAAAGCCACGACCCGGACCGTCGACGACGTCGAGATCATCAGCCTGCAGGGCAAGATCACGATCGGCTCAGGCGACACGCAACTGCGCGAGGTGATCTCCAACGCCGTCAACTCGGGCAAGAACAAGATCCTGCTCGACCTGTCCGGAGTGACGACCATCGACTCGTCCGGCATCGGCGAGCTGGTCGGTTCCTACACGACAGCCACCAACCGCGGCGGCAAGCTCAAGCTCCTGCACCTGCCCGCCAAGCTCAACGAGCTGCTGCACGTCACGCAGCTCATCACCGTGTTCGAAGTCTACGAGAACGAAAGAGAAGCGATCGCCAGCTTCTGATTCCGGAGTGCGGCTTCTGGAGCGGCGGGCTCTCCGCCCGCCGTTTCCAGGTTTCGACGGGCTGAAAGCCCGTCGCTCCAGCCCTCACCCTCCGCCGCGCCGGCGGGTCGGCAGCCGTTGTTCCGGCGCTCCCATCGTCTCGCGCGATCGCGGCGCCCAGCGCATCGGGATCGCGTTCGTGTACACCACCTCATTCCGTTCCAGCCAGAGCGGGAAGAGTGTGTCCGCGAGTTTGGAATCCGCCAGCGCCACTTCTTTGATCCCGATCAACGCGCGAAACGGTTCCGTGTCGCCCAGGAAGTTGAGCTTGAGGCGAAAAGAGGCGGGAGCGAGTCTGCGCATGCCTGCATCGGCGTGTGCCGGATTCGTGTAGATCACGCGCGCTTTCGCCGTGAAGCTCTTCTTCTCCCCCGGCTCGATCGTAATCAGACGCGGCAACATCGTGTTCCCCGGCACCTCGGCGCCAATGCTCACGGTGAACGTCTGGGTGTCCGAATCGAACGTCGTCTCGGGAATCAGTTCGGCGATCGCGATCGCCGACGCGCGCTGGTTCGTGATCTCGTACGTGATCGGGATGTGTGCGCCGGGCGAGACCTGTTCAGCGGCAACCAGCGCGTCGACGCGCACCGAATTCTCGGTGCCGACGATACGGCGCGGCTCGCTCATGTCGACTACGGTGCTCGCGCAAGCGGTCGTGAAGAGGAGAAGCAGAATTGCGCCGCCGAGTCTCATGACGTTCCCCTGTCGATTCTACGGGGAACGTCAGCGGCCCGCGTGAATATGCCGCGTCAGAAGCCGCCGCCGCGCTGATCTGCCCCGGCGAAGTTGTGGCCGCTCTCGCGCGAGGAGAATCGCACCGGCACCGCGTTGAGGAAGATCGAGTCGTTCGCTTCGAACCACTTGTCGAAGAGCTCGTCGGAGAGAACTTCGTCCGCGCGCGTGTTCGCGAATGCAGCCGGGTCGCGCAGAATCGAAACTTTCACCTGCACGTAACGCGGAGGCGCGAGCGAAGTGCGCGTCGCCGCGGCAGAGAGCGCCGGAATCGCGCCGGAACGGAACAGTTTTTTCTCGCCCGGCTTCACCGTCACCACGTGCGGCATCTTCCCATCCTGCGGAACCTCGGCGCCGATGGCGAAGGTGATGGTCTGCGTGTCGGCATCGTAGGTGGCGTCCGCGACCTTATCCGCGACCGCGATGGGATTCGCGCTGAGGTTCTCGATCTGCCACGTCACACCGATCGGCGACCCGGGCGTGACGGTGTCTTTGACGAGTTGCGCATCGATGCGGACGTTGTCTTCGCGGCCGACGGTGCGGCGCGGATCATCCATGTCGATGCTGTCGGCGCTCGCGAATGCGGTGAGAGTGAGGGTGGTAAGGAGAGCAGCGAAGAGTCCCGAGCGTTTCACGATCGCCTCCGATCCGTTTCTCGTCGGCGCTCGCGATGCCCGGTGGCGTCGTGCCGCCGGTCTGGTCCCAGAGCCGGAAGCGTGCCAGTTATTCAGAGTTCCGTGATGGTGGTCACGTTCGAGCTGAGTGCGGCGAGGGGGCGGTGCTCAGTCGATCTTGAGCACTGCCAGGAACGCTTCCTGCGGGATCTCAACCTTGCCGACGCGCTTCATCCGCTTCTTTCCTTCTTTTTGCTTCTCGAGCAGCTTGCGCTTACGGCTGATGTCGCCGCCGTAGCACTTGGCGAGCACGTTCTTGCGCAGCGCCTTCACGGTCTCGCGTGCCACGATGCGATTGCCGATCGCCGCCTGCAGCGCCACCTCGAACATCTGCCGCGGGATGAACTCCTTCATCTTCTCGACCAGCATCTTGCCGCGCGCAAAGGCCTTGTCCTTGTGCACGATCAGCGAGAGCGCGTCGAGCGGCTCGCCGTTCACGAGGATGTCCATCTTCACGAGATCGCTCTCGCGATAGCCGATGAACTGATAGTCGAGCGATGCGTAGCCGCGCGAGATGGACTTGAGCTTGTCGAAGAAGTCGAGGATCACCTCGTTGAGCGGCATCTCGTACACGATCATCACGCGGTTCGATGACACGTACTCGAGCTTCTTCTGCGTGCCGCGCCGTTCGATCGCCAGCGCGAGGATCGGACCGACGAATTCATCGGTCGTCAGGATGGTCACTTCGAAGAACGGCTCCTCGATCATGCGGATGTTCGCGGGATCGGGGAGTTTCTGCGGGTTCTCGACTTCGATGACGTCGCCGTTCGTCAGCGTCACCTTGTAGCGCGCACCAGGCGCGGTGGTGAGCAATTCGAGATTGAACTCGCGCTCGAGGCGTTCCTGGATGATCTCCATGTGCAGCAGGCCGAGGAAGCCGCAGCGGAAACCGAATCCGAGGGCGAGGGAGTTTTCGGGTTCGTAGGAGAACGAGGCGTCGTTCAACTTGAGCTTCGCCACCGCATCCCGCAGGTTCTCGTACTCCTCGGTGATGATCGGAAACAGTCCCGCGAACACCATCGGCTTCACTTCCTGGAAGCCGGGCAGCATCTCGGGATTCTCTTTCGCGCCGGTGATCGTGTCGCCGATCTTGGCCTGCACGATGTCCTTGACGTTCGCGGAGATGAACCCGACTTCGCCGACGCCGAGCGAATCGATCGCTTTCGGCTTCGGCGTGAAGATCCCCATCTCGGTGATCTCGTATTCGCGCCCCGTGGACATGAACTTGATCTTCATGCCGCGGCGCAGTTGACCATCGATCATGCGCACGAGACAGACGACGCCGCGGTACGGGTCATACCAGGAATCGAAGAGCAGCCCGCGCGTCGGACCGCCGGCGTTGCCTTTCGGCGCGGGAATGTCGGTGACGATGCGCTCGAGCGTTTCGGCGACGCCGATGCCGGCCTTCGCGGACGCCAGCACGGCGTTGTGCGCGTCGAGGCCGATGACGTTCTCGATCTGGTCGCGCACGCGATCGGGATCGGCAGACGGGAGGTCCACCTTGTTGATGACCGGCAGGATGGCCAGGTCGTTCTCGATGGCGAGGTAACTGTTCGCGAGCGTCTGCGCTTCGACGCCCTGCGTGGCGTCGACGACGAGGATTGCGCCTTCGCACGCGGCCAGGCTGCGCGAGACCTCGTAGCTGAAATCGACGTGGCCTGGGGTGTCGATCAGATTGAAGACGTAGTCCTGCCCGTCGTTCGCGCGGTAGTTCAGCGTGACGGCGCGGGCTTTGATTGTGATGCCGCGCTCGCGCTCGAGATCCATGTCGTCGAGCATCTGCTCGTGCATCTCGCGCTGTTCCACGGCGCCGGTGGTCTGCAGCAGCCGGTCGGACAAGGTGGTCTTGCCGTGGTCGATGTGCGCGATGATCGAGAAATTGCGGATGAACTGAGGGTCAGGCATTCGTGCTGGCGGGGCAATTAACACGAACGCAGCGGTTTGTCATCCCGGCCACTGGTGTCCGCAGTCGAGGCAGACGCGTTGGTTGAAGATGATGTGCGCGAGCACGATCACGGCGATCATGATCCCGGCCACGATCGCGGCGTTGAGATTGAGGATGAGAGTGGCCGGGATGGCCAGCGCGATGAGAACGACGTAGATCAGCCAGATGGTCATGCCGCCGCGGCGGATTCTCTCGGAGTCGCACGAGGGGCAGGAGCGCATCACCCGATGATATCGTCCAGCCATGGACCTCGGCATCAACGGCCGCGTGGCGATGGTCGCCGCCGCATCGAAGGGACTCGGACGGGCCATCGCGGAGTCGCTCGCGGCGGAAGGATGCAGGATCTCGGTCTGCTCGCGCACGGGCCCCGGCTTCGGCGATTTTTCCGTCGCGTGCGACGTCTCGAATGGGGATGATCTCCAGCGCTGGTACGACGGGACCGTGTCGAAGCTTGGGCAGGTCGACATCCTGGTCACGAACACCGGCGGCCCGCCTGCTGCGCCGTTTCTGAAGTTGAGCGAGGAACAGTGGCGCGGCGGCATCGAGTCGACGTTGATGAACGTGATCCGCCTCTGCCGGCTGGTCATCCCCGGCATGCAGGAGCGGAAGTGGGGACGCATCGTCCACCTGACGTCGTTCGTGGCGAAGCAGCCGGTGGAGCTGCTGACCGTGAGCTCGACGCTGCGCGCCGGCATCTCCGGCCTCACGAAAACCCTCGCCGATCAGGTCGCGCGCGACAACATCCTCGTCAACGCCGTGCTCCCCGGACACTTTCTGACCGACCGCCAGAAACAGCTCAGCAAGATCCGCGCAAAGGAGCAGGGCACGACGCCCGATGAGTACCTGCGCAAATCGGAGCAGGCGATTCCGCTGGGCCGCTACGGCCGTCCGCAGGAGCTCGCGGACGTGGTGGCGTTTCTGTGCAGCGAGCGCGCGTCGTACGTCACGGGCGCTTCGTTGCAGATCGACGGCGGGCTGTACCGCGGCACGTTTTAATCGGCAGTTTCTCTCACCCCTCTGATCGCCACAATTGCTCCCTTCCTTACCTACGTGGCCGGAGGTGTGCACCGTTATTGAGAGATAAGCAGGAGAGAACCATGAAAACAGCTACGTGGCGAAGCGTGCTGGTGCTTCTGGCGATGGCCTACGTCGGGCCTTTCGCCTATGCAGTCCCGCAGGTGAAGTCCTGTTCGGTGGGCCATTGGTACTTCAAGGATTCCCTGACACCTATGATCGAATCCGGTCAAGACGATATTACTGTGAACCAGAATGTGGGCTGGACCACTATTCTGCAAAGCTGCGACGACGAGCTGAACTCGCATGCGTCCGTGACTGAATATAACGTGATCTGGCGGCAAATGATCACCATGCATGGGGCCACGGTTCCGCCTGGCACCCCTTATGAGCTGGAGTTTGCGACCACCAAAGGCGGATTCATAACAGTCCATCGGACCGTCAGTCGGGTCATACGCCATACGCCCTCAATGCAGCACCCACACGTGGATCACGTCGCTGCGTATTTCAAGTGGCTTTCGGGAGGGAATGGTTACCGCGTCCGGACGCGAATCCTCGGTGCTGGCAGCGGTTCAGTGACGATCAAACAAACCTTCGCGAGCGGACAGGGCAGCCCTTCCCAGTACGGGGCCGCGGAGAGCAGCGTACTGACTATTCCTATTACGCTCGACACGACTTGGCGAGAGATCAGCGGCGTTACAATGAACAATACTTCCGCTGGAACAGTCGACGTCCAGCTCCAAACGCATTTCCGCATTACCTCAGGGAGTCCCGGTCAGCGGATTTCTGTCGGTATCGGCAAGGGGAGCGGCAGCTCCGCCCAACACTACTCGCATCTGTACGTTCCTGCTGCGCTCCCTGCAGCAATGACAGTTCTCGATTTCATGCCGAACGAAGGGGTTGGTCATGCGCTCATTCCCGCAGGCTTAAATACCTTCCGAGTGTGGGCCCGCGTCGATGCGGGAACCGCTACTGTCACAGATCGCCAAACCGAAGTCCTCGGGATGAAAGCGGATCCAGCGGCGGATTCGATTCGCTTCTATGCGTTCAGTGGCGGCCCGACTCTTGTCCGGGAGGACAATTACACCAGCGGCCAACCGCAGAACTGTCTCCTTTTGGATCAAGGATTTTCATTTTATGCGTGTAATCAGAACGCCGACGATCCTGGCCCGTCAAGTATGCCTGGATGCGGCCGCTGGACAAAGATCCTGCAAGCAACCGTTCCACCCAGCGATGACGATGCCAGCGTGGGCGCTGGCTACGTCGAGATCACCAGCATCGGCTGTCGAAGCGGTACTGATTGTTGGAACGCCGCGCAGGCGACGAGTATCGCAGTCGCAATAGAAACGGTCACGAATGAGCCCGTCGGCTCACGTGACGCCGCGGACTTTCACCTTTCGTCCTATTCGGTCATGACCGTGCCTACACGAATTCATTTCGCGCAGGACGCGTTCGCGTGGGGCAATGGAAACGGGCAAACAATCCGTGTATGGGTCCGCATCAACAACTATCCGTGCAATGGAATCATGTACGGTCTGGACGAGCGGCAACTCACGATCGGCCGCGCGTACCTCGGAATCCGGTTCTTTGAACCGACCGGAGTTCTTTATAACCCGTTGCTATGAGGGAATCGCTCGGACGCATTACGGCGGCGGCGGATACGCACTAGCGCAATGCCGCAGCAGCCGGCAATGGCGGCGAGCGTGATCCATCGGCCGATCACGAACGATCTCGGCAGAAACACGAGGCGGATGCGGTGCTTCCCTTGCGGCACGTGGACGCCGACGAAGGCGTGATTGGCGAACTGAGTTTGGACGCCTTTCCCGCCGACGTATGCGCGCCAGCCTTTCCACGCCGGCAGTGAGGTCACGATCCATCCTGCGCCGTGCATGTCGGCGTCGATGACGTACCCACGCGCCGTGTTTCGGAACTTCAGTGTGCCGCGGCCGTTTTCGCGTTCGTGCGGAGTGCCCGTCGCCGCGATCCATGCGCGTTCGCGAAAATCGATCTCGTCGTTCATCTGCGACAGCGTTTCCGCAACGTCGTAGCCGATGCGTACGCGGCGAGGAATGAAGATGCGATCGAGAACCTCCATGTTCTCGAGCAATAGGGACCCTGGTTGGCGTGCGGCTTCACGCCAGCCTGGCGGTGGAGGATCTCGATCCCACGTGATCGCGTAGCGGACGTTCAGAAAGGACAGGAACGGCCGAGTCAAATCATCCACGCGATTGAACCAGACCGGTTGATGTACGCACCATGTCGAATACGTTTCGCGGTAGCGCCGGAACGTCATGGCCTGATAGCCGCGCACATCTTCGAGCTCGTACATCGCGCTGGTGCCAGGCAGGAAAGCCAGCCCATGACCTGTGATACGGAACGGCTCACGGACATCCTTCAGCGCTTCGAACATCGGGATCGGCGGATAGGCGGCGCGTTGCTCGAATGAATGATAGATGCCGCCCGCGGACAGGAATCGCTGCACGACGATGATCGCGAGAAAGAGATACGCGGGCGCGCGAACGTACGCGAGCAAAGCGGCCAGCGCCAGGCCACCGATCTCCGCGGCCATGACGAAGCGTCCCCACTCGGCAGGCGCGTGCGAGACCAACGTAGAGCGAAGGATCACCGCGTTGCCGATGGCGATGACCGCGCATGCAACCGCGAGAAAGCGCCAGCTTCTGCTGGCGGACTCCATACCGACCGCGGCGAGCGTCGCCAGTGCGAATGCGGCGGCGAACGAGAATCGTTCGTTCAATGCCGCATCGAACAGCGGCAGTTTCTGCAGCAACCGCGCGAGCGGCGCCCATTCCGCATGGGCCATGAATCCGAATAGCGCGAGACCTCCCAGGAACCACGTCTCCCGACTGCGCACGCGCCAGATCGCGTAGATCGCAAGCGCAAGAATGATGCTGCCGATGGCAGCAGTGTCGAGCGGCGCGTTCCCGAAACTCCATTCGCGCGCGTGCAGGTACGGGAAGAGATCCGTCGCAAGTCGCGCCCACACCTGCGACGCCGGCACGCCGCGGGGCGATTCGGCGTACTGGCCGGTGCGAGTGGCATGCTCCATCGTCTGCGGCGCAGCTTCGAGAATCGGCAGGATGAACATGGCGCTCAGCGCGAGCGCGAGCAGGCCGGCGCTCACACCATTCACAAGAACACGCCGGCTCCGCATCAGAAGTGCATATGCACCCGCGATGAACACAACGTGGAGCGCAGTCTCCGGATGTCCCGACAGCAGCAACAGCGTGAACGCCGTCGTCAGCAACGGAAGTGACGCGCGTCGCACGCCAAGAAGCACGAACGGCAGCCAGGTCCACGCGGCACCGAGCGGCCAGAGTACGAAGAACACGATCGAGGTCGCGCACGTCCAACCTGCAGCAGCGATCAGGGCGGACGATTGGCGACATCCGATCTCGCGCGCGAACAGAAAAGCTCCCAACGCCGCCACGAAATGCGTGATGGCAGCGGAGAACGTCAGGCCGATGGGCACCGGCAGCAACAGCGCCAGCAACAGCAGCGGGCTGTAAGGGGCCGGCTGTCCCGCGGGCGCAAGGATGTCGCCCGAAAGCATGAACGGATTCCACAGCGGCCACTCGGCATGGGCCAGCGACCACTGTACGGCTTTGCGCCACGGAATCATCTGCCCGTACAGATCCGACAGACGCCCGTTGTGCGGCGCGCCCATCCCGTATTGCTCTGCCATCCAGTTGAGCGGATGGCTTCCGTACGTCAGATCGATCGGGCCATAGACGCGCGACGTGACCAGCGCATGTCCGGTGAAGAGGAAAGGCAAGAGGAAAAGGAGCAGCGCGGCGACGCGCGAGACCGGCAGGATGAACCGGTGAGTCAGCAGCAACAGCGCAGTCGCGACGGCCGCGTAGAGCGCCAGCGCCATGCTAATCCCAGTCCGTCCCGTTCATCCGCGCCACGATCTTCGCCACCTCGATGTAGTCCGCCCCTTCGCCGAGCTGGTGCAGCGCGCCGCTGAACAGTTGCTGCGTCAGCGCGAGCATCGGCGTCGACGCGTGCTGCTGGTGCGCGAGAGACGCCGCGATGCGGATGTCCTTGTCGTGATGCGCGAGCTTGAACACCAGTGGCCACTGGTGATCGCGCAGACGCATCGGCAAAAGGTTTTCCGACGCGTTCGAACGGCCGCTGCCGGCGTTGGTCACTTCGAGCGCGGTCTTGATGTCGATGCCGAGCTGCTTCGCCAGCAGCATGCACTCCGATGTGATCCAGACGGTCGCGCCCATGATGGAGTTCGTGAGCACTTTGATGGCGTGGCCGGCGCCGACGTCGCCGACGTGAATGAGCGTCTTGCCGTTGACGCGGAGGATCTCTTTCGCGCGCGCGACGTTTTCTTCGGAGCCGCCCATCATGATCGTGAGCGTCGCGTTCTCCGCGCCGACGATCGCGCCCGTCACCGGCGCGTCGACGAACGCCACCTCTTTCGCCGCCAGCCGCTTCGCGGTCTCGCGGCTCACGTTCGGATCGCCGCTCGTCGCGTCGATCCAGAGCATGCCCGGATGCACGTGCGCGAGCAGTTGGGCGGCCATCTCGTCGACCTCAACGCTCGTCGGCAACATCGTGATGATTACGTCCGCGGCCGCGCAATCGGCGAGCTCGTCGACCAACGTCGTGCCGTGCTCGCGCGCGTGCCGTTCCGCTTTCTCGCGCGTTCGGTTCCACACCAGCACCTCGTGTTCTTTGGCGAGGTGGCGCGCCATCGGGAAACCCATGGCGCCCAGTCCGATGAATGCGATCTTCATTTCACTCCGGCGAGCCACGCGGCGAAGTTCTGCGATTGCAGTGTGCGCAGCTCGATGCACATGTCGATTTCCTCGAGCGCCTTTTTCAGCGCGCGATCCGACGCCTCGACGGGATGCGCGGCGAAGAACTGCTGCACGTCCTCGCGCAGCTTCGGATCGCAGAACGCGCCGGTCGCGCCGACGATGGACGCGCCGCCCCATGGCGTGAAGTTCTTGCGCAGCGCGTCCCAGTTGTTCTTGAAGAATGCCCACGCTTCTTCATGCCGCTCGGAGTAGCCGAACATCGATTCGATGTAGCCGGGCAGATCCTGGTTGCGCATCTCGGGCGAGATGGCCACGCGATACGCTTCCTGCACCAGCGCCGGCTCCTCGAACGCGAGCATCGCGAAGCGATACCGGTAGTACTCGCCGGGCGACTTCGACTCCGCCATCGCGGACTTCAGTTTCTGCATCAGCGCCGCGTCTCCGTTGATCGCAGCCAGCGAAACCACCACGTCGAGCAACGTGGCGTCGACCGAGCCGGGCTCGCGCAGCGAGAGCTCGGTCAGCTCGCGCGCTTTCGCGAGCGTCTCTTCGTCGCGGGCGACGTGGCCGAGGACGCGGACGACGCTGGAGCGAAGGCGCTTGCGTTCGTCGGGCTCGCCGGCCACCGGCGTCCAGCCGAGCTCCGCGATCATCGGCCGCAGATAAGCGGCAACCCAGCGTCGAAAGACCGGCGCCTGCTCTTCGGTCAGGAGGTCCTGACGGATTGCGGCCAGCTTGGTGAGAATCGCGTCGACCACCGCGCGCTCACGATCCTCGCGCAGGCGATCGAACAGCGTGAGCTGCGTGGCAATGCTCTCCTCGCCGATCTTCACCAGCGCCCACACATCGTTCACGAGCACGACCCGTTCGCTCGGCGACAGGATCTTCGTCAGATCGCCGACCGCGGGAATCATCCCCGCGGCGTGCGCGGTGCGGTAGAAGCCGCGGCCGTCGTAGTTCACGAAGAGATGCGCCGAGCAGCCGGCGATGCGGAACGTTTCCTCTTTCTTCTTCAGCAGGAACTTCCGCGGCGCTTCGGACGGCGCATCGAGATTGCGCACCGTGACCGGGACCGTCCAGAGCTGCTGCGGGTCGGCGAGGAATGGCGCGCGGCGCGAATACATCCGCTGCTGCGCGAGCGTGAGCAGCGTGGCGGCACCTTCACATCGCGCGGATGCACGCACCAAGGGGGCGCCGGCCTGCATCACGAACGACGGCATCATCTTGTCGATCGGCTGCTTCGTCACCGCCGTCATCGTCGACCAGAAATCCTCGGCCTTCGCATTTCCCCATGCGTACTTTTTGACGTACGCGCGAATGCCGTCGCGGAAGGATTCCTCACCGACGTAGGCTTCGAGCATGCGCAGCACCGCGGCGGTCTTGCCGTACGCGATGCCGTCGAACATCTGGTTGATCTCGGCCGGCGTGTCCGCTTTCTGGCGGATCGGCCGCGTGCTTTCCGTCGAGTCGACCGTGAGCGAGTTGCTCGTGGATGACGCTTCCTCGACCGCGAGGTCCCACTCCGGCTTCCACGCTTCGATCGGCTTCGACGTGATCCAGGTCGCGAAGCCTTCGTTCAGCCAGATGTCGTCCCACCACTCCATGGTCACGACGTCGCCGAACCACATGTGCGCGATCTCGTGCGAGTTGATCTGCGCGACGTAACGCTTGTGCAGCGCGGATCCGGTCTTCTCATCGACCAGGAGCGCGGCCTCGCGGAACGTAATGGCGCCGACGTTCTCCATCGCGCCCGCTTCAAAGTCGGGGAAGGCGATGATGTCGAGCTTCCCGAACGGATAGCGGAACGCGTAGTACTCATTGAAGTACTTCAGCTCCGCCTCGGCCGTCGTCAGGCCCCACTTCGTCAGCTCCTTCTTCTCCGGCACCGCGCACACGCGGATCGGAATGCCGTCGGAGCTCCCTTCGGAACACTGCCAGTCGCCGACGAGCATGGCCACGAGATACGTCGACATCTTCGCCGTGCGCGCGAAGGTCAGCGTGTGTTTTCCCGGAGTCGGACCCGGCTCGTCCCTGATCAGCTTCGCGTTCGAGATCGCGGTATCTCCTTCATCGACGACGAGCGTGATGTCGAACGTCGCCTTGAACGCGGGCTCGTCGAACGACGGGAACGCGCGGCGAGCATCGGTCGGCTCCATCTGCGTGACGGCGTATTTACGCCGCGCAGTCTTGCTGATGTAGAAGCCGCGCAGTTTGTCGTTGAGGATGCCTCGGAAGCGAATGAAGATCGACGCGGGCCCGCGCGCGAGCGGCTCGTCGACGGTGAACGTCGCGGTCTCGAGCATGTGGTCGACGGAAATCGCCGGCTTGTACCTCTTGCCGGCCGAGGTGATGGTGACGTCGTCGATCTCGATCTCGTCGACGTTCAGCACGATGCGATTGGTCGGCTCTTTGATCGTGACGCTGATGGTCTCCTCACCGGAAAACTTCTCCGCGGCAAGATCGGTGACGAAGCGCAACGCGTAGTTCGTCGGCACCACGTTCTTCGGCAGGCGCTGCGCGAGAACGGACGGCGCGGCGAGCAGAACAGCAACGGCGACAAGACAGGCGCGGCGCATGAATGACTCCTCGAAACACGGCCTGGAGCGGCGGGCTCTTAGCCCGCCGGGCCGACGGGTTGAGAGCCGGTCGTTCCAGAAAAACGCGTAAGTGTACTTTGCTAGGCTCTAGCGATGACCTTCGACGAGACCTATCGCGCCGCCTACGGATTCGACGCAACCTCTCTGGACATCGGCCACGTCCTTCGCGACGGCAAGCCCGCCGCCGACCTTCCGGTCCGGGTGCCGCTGCGCATGATGAATCGCCACGGCATGATCGCCGGTTCCACCGGGACCGGGAAAACACGTACGTTACAACTGCTGGCGGAAGAGCTTTCCCGCGCGGGAGTGCCGGTGTTCCTCGCGGATGTGAAGGGCGATCTCGCGGGCATGTGTTTGCCCGGTACGCCGAGTGAATCACTGACCGCGCGCGCCGCCTCGGTCGAACGCACGCACACGCCTGAAGCGTTTCCGGTCGAGTTCTTCAGCCTGACGGGAAAGCGCGGTACGCAGGTGCGCGCAACTGTTTCCTCGTTCGGTCCCGTGCTCCTCGGCAAGGTGCTCGACTTGACCGACGTCCAGCAGAGTGTGCTCGCGCTGGTTTTCAAATATTGCGATGACCGGCGCATGCCGCTGCTCGATTTCGACGACCTGCGCGGCGTGCTCACGTATCTCTCCGGAGAAGGAAAGGAAGAGCTGAAGACGTACGGCGGCATGTCGTCAGCGACCGTCGGCGTGCTGGTGCGCAAGATGGTCGAGCTCGAGCAGCAGGGCGCCGCGAAGTTCTTCGGCGAACCGGAGCTCGACATCAACGACCTCACGCGCATCGTCGACGGCAAAGGTGTGGTCAACATCCTTTCGCTCTCCGACGTGCAGGACAAGCCGCGCCTCTACTCGACGTTCCTCATGTGGCTCCTCGGCCAGTTCTACTACCGGATGCCGGAAGTCGGCGATCCCGACAAGCCGAGGCTGGTGTTCTTCTTCGACGAAGCGCATCAGCTTTTCTCCGACGCATCGTCCGCGCTCGTCGAGCACATCGAACAAGTCGCGCGATTGATCCGCTCGAAAGGCATCGGCGTCTTCTTCATCACGCAGACGCCGAAGGATGTGGCCGAGGATGTGCTCGCGCAGCTCGGGAACCGCGTGCAGCACGCGATCCGCGCGTTCACGCCGAAGGATGCGAAGAACGTGAAGGCCACGGCGTCGACGTTCCCGATCAGCGAACACGTCGACGTCGCCAGGTCGCTCACGTCCCTCGGCATCGGCGAAGCGCTCGTGACGGTGCTCAGTCCGAAAGGCATCCCGACGTCGGTCGCGATCGCGCAGGTGCTGGCGCCGTGCTCGCTCATGTCGTCGATCGACGACGCGCAGTACGCGCGCGTCATGGCCGCGTCACCGATCGCTGCAAAGTACGCGACGCCGATCAATCGCGAGAGTGCGCACGAGATCCTGCAGAAGAAACTCGCGGACAGCGTGGCGGCGGGGACGCAGGAGCGTGACGAATTCGGCTGGCAGCAGGAGTCGGACGACTTCGACTGGCGGAAGAGCGGCGCTACGCGGCGGAGAACGTCGAGCGCGGCATCGCGGCGCAGATCGACGCGGGCGCCGAAGTCATTCGTGGAAGAAGCGCTGGGCAGCCGCGTCGCGAATACGGTCGCGCGTCAGGCGACGAGAGAAGTCGCGCGAGGGGTGATGGGGATTTTGAAGGGATTGTTCTAGGCAGGGGGCCGGGCTGAGAGCCGGTCGCTCCAGACAGCTTTTGATCGAGACCCTCCGGCCACGCGTTGCAGAGAGAGAGGTAGCTTCAGCAATTTGTCCACGGAGGCACGCCCATTCGCCCGCTCTTCCGTGGTTGGGTCCGAGGTGGGCACGAAGCTGAAGGGTCTCGATCAAAAGTCGTCTGTCAAGGAACCGGGAACCAAACAAAAAAGGGGCGTTACGCCCCTTTGTCGCCGTCTAGCGGCTGCGTCGCTGAAACTGAACGGAATCTATATCACGATTCGCGCCGATTTGGTGAGCTGCGTCACGAAATGCCGGACCCCCTCACCCTGAGGGGGTGAATTCAACTTCGCGACTTGTACCAGTCCGCGTTGATCTCGGTGTAGTGCTTCCACTGCTCCGGAACGAGGTCCTGGGGGAAGATCGCCTGAACAGGACAGGCCGGCTCGCACGCACCGCAATCGATGCAAACCTCGGGATCGATGTACAGCATGTCGTATTGCCCGAAATCGGCTTCATCCTTGCGCGGGTGAATGCAGTCGACCGGGCAGACGTCGACGCAGGCGGTGTCTTTGGTGTTGACGCAAGGCTCAGCGATCACGTACGTCATGCAGCTCGTTCCTCCCGATTTGGCGTTGCCATTCTAGATCACTCGTTCCATCTGCGAATCGTCTCGATCACGTAGTCGTTGCCCATGAACGAGACCACGTCGCCGGCCGCATGTCCCATCAGTTTCTTCGCGACGTCGGACTCGTTGGAGTAGATGCCATGCTCCGGATCGGATTCCCAGGGACCGAGGATGGAGACGTCGCGGCGCGCGTCGCCGTTGCTGAGCTGCAGCTTGGTGCCGACGCGGACCGAAGTGATGTCGATCTGCTGTGGATCGAGCACGCGCACGCGCGAGATTTCCGAGGCCAGCTCGCCGACACGCGCGGAGAGATATTCGGCGCGCGCACGCGCGGCCTTGTATTCGAAGTTCTCGCGCAGATCGCCCATCTCGCGCGCCGCCTGCAGCGCGCGTGAGTTCGCGGGGATTTCGACGTTCTTGAGGTTCGTGAGCTCGGCGCGCTTGCGCTCGAGCGACTCAGCGGTCGCATACACAGGCTCGGCTTGTGGCTCGCGCAGCGTCGGATACTTCATGAGCGCGGCCTGCTTGACGATGTCGCGGCGGTACTCCTCGACGGCACCGTACCGATCGAGCGTGTCCACGAGCCTGCGCGCCTGCTCCTCGTTGTTCTGATTCATCACGATGCGCACCGCCAGGCCGCCCTTGTCGAAGAACTCTTTCAGCCGCGCACGCACGCCGGAGAACTCGTCGTTCGTCAGCGCGTCGAGGATCTGGAAAAGGATCGGGTACGTGGCCTTGTCGGCCATCGACTCGTCTTCGTTGAGGCGCTTCACATACCAGTAGAACGCGCGTGGATGGCGGCGCGGGTAACGCAGCGTCTCGTCGATGAGGCGATCGCGCACGTCGGTCTGGCCCGCCGCTTCGAGCTCGCCGATGATCGAGGTCAGGATGCGTGGCTCGTCGTCGAGGAAGAAGGACTCGGCGAACACTTTCGGCCAGTCGGGATGATTCGCACGAACCACCGCGAGCGCTTTCTCGCGCATCGGTTTGTCGCTGATGGCGGCGATCACGCGCGACGCCATCGGTCCGGTGAGCAGCGACGCGGGCTCGATCGGCGATTCGTACTTGCCCGGCAACGACTCGAGCGTGGTCAGGATCTGCCACGCCGTTGCCTGATCGCTGCGCGCGATCCTCGCCGCTTCCGCCGCGAGCGCGGACGAGAACGCATCCGCGAGCTCTTTGCCACGGCCGCTGTGCTTGCGTGCGAGCTCGAGCTTCGTCTTCAGATCGGCGCGATCGAAGTCGCGCCGGATGGCGGTGGCCGCATCGCCTTCGGAACCTGCAAACGCATACGTTGCCTTCGCGCCCGTACCGCTGGTGACAATCTGCGGATTCTTGCGCGCCGCGGTCCACCACGAGGTCCACTTTTCTTCGGGCACGATGCCGATCACCGCGTCGCGCACTTCCGACATCAGCATCGGGCGTCCGAAGCTCTGCAGGATGCGCGCGAAGAAGTCGGCGGGTGATTGCTTCGCGGACGCTTTCAGTTTCTCGCCGTCGGTGAATTTCTCGCGCAGCACGTGACCCTTCGGCAGCGGGAGGAGTGCTTTCGCAGCCGCGCCGAGAGGTACGGAGACGCGCTTGTCCTTCTCGAAGTCGAGCCGGCAGACACCGAGCTCCGGGTTGAGCTCTGTGACGCGGCCCGCGCCACGGCCGTTCATGAAGAAGCACTCGCCTTCGTCGTATGTCAGCCAGGTCTCGATCTTTTCCGCACGTTCCACGGGATTGCTTTGCGGATCGGAGAAGTTCGCGAACTGGAATGCGCGGTTGAAGTTTTTGTGATCGCCGATGCTCTTGCGCAACGCTTCTTCGATCTGCGGCCGCAAGGTCGCGGGATGTTTCGACAAGCGGCCGAGCTCTTTCAATACCTGCAGGCGCTGCGGCCACAACTGACGCTCTTTGAGCGCGTCGCCGAGGAGGCCGAGGAGGGTGTCGGATTGCGTGCGCTGCTCGGCTTTGCGCAGCGCCTTCGCAGAGTGGATGAAGGCCTCGACGTCGCTCGGATCGCTGTCGATCTGGTTCATCCAGAGCGCCTCGAGGTCGTCGAACTTTTTCTTCTGAATCAGAGCACTCGCATCTTCGCGGAAAGCCATGGGGCGCAGATTGTAGTCTGCACCGGGCGACGACGGGAGGCCTCCGGACATCTGAGCCTCCGTGTCAAGTCATGCGGCAGCGGAGGCGAGGGGTGAGCCTCGCCTGGCGAGTTGCTGCAGGTAGCGCGCTTCGTCGTAGGCGGTGCGGCTCTTCCAGCAGGCGTA
>Ga0196977_1000148_pt1 | contig 45604 bp, 43 predicted proteins | sample S3v_1013CmetaG_FD_148634 | JGI IMG/M metagenome (GOLD analysis project Ga0196977, IMG submission 148634) | Soil microbial communities from Anza Borrego desert, Southern California, United States - S3+v_10-13C | ecosystem: Environmental > Terrestrial > Soil > Desert | place: USA: California... | reverse complement strand
TGAAGAGTTGGTTGAGTTCACCGATCTCGTTCGAGACAGACTGAAGGAGTCCGGCGCGCGCGAAGGTATCGTTGTGCTTCACGTGCAACACACTACCGCCGGACTCACCATCAACGAAAACGCCGACCCCGATGTGCCGCGCGACATGTTGCACGCGCTCCGCACACTGATCCCTCAACACGGCATGGGCTTTCGCCACGGTGAAGAAAATTCCGACGCGCACATCAAAACGAGCCTGGTCGGAACGTCAGTCACGATTCCTTTCAAAGACGGCGACTTGTTGCTCGGTCGCTGGCAGGGGATTTTTCTTTGCGAGTTCGATGGTGGACGCGAACGCCAGGTGATCATGATGGTGCGTTGAGGCAGTTATGCTGAAGACCCTCGCGCTTACCCTCATTGCCGGCTTCGCCTGGAATCAATTCACCTTCACCGAGACTGTCTACGATCTGGTTAACGATGTCACGACCGTTCGCCTGCCTCTGAAAGAACTGTCGGGCGAGAAAGACCGCTACCACAGCCTTTCTTTTTCTGTTTACTACTCGTATGCCGGAAAGATTCCGGCGGCGCCTCCGGAGCGCGTGAATTTTGAACTCCGGTCAGTCGTCAAAGCCAGCAGCCTGGACCACGATCTTTACGTTGTTTTCGTGGTCGATGGAAAACCCGTTCACTTCAGTTCGGACCGTTCGGCGATTCGCAATTCGGTGCGGGGACGTACGTGGGTTGGCGAGAAGATGGTGTTCCTGATTCCGCGAGCAGATTTCCTGAAAATGGCTGCGGCTGAGAAGTTGGCTGTTAAGTTGGGAGATGTGACGTTTGAGTTTGACGGGGAGTTGCGCGCTGGCGTACGGGCTTTAGCCGAGGGGATTAAACGTTAGACCTCTGTGTCGTCAGGTCTTAATTGATTGAGGATCTCGGCGAAGCGTTCTATGTCGCCCTTCGTTCTTTCCATCGAACGCCGGCTGTCGAGATATGCGGTCCAGGTTGGAGTTTGCGTCAGGGCTTTGGTTGTGTCTTCGTCGAGCACTCGGGCCATGAGCGCGATCAGGTCGCTGACGATGCGCGTGTGCTCGACGAGATTTTCGATAATCGAATAGGCGAGTCGCGCCTGTTCGAAGTCGAGGTCGCGCGGCGGTGCGGTTGTGTCGGACTCGCCGGGCTGTTCGGTTTCGTTGGACATTTAATCTTCGTACCAACTGCCGCGAATAAACGGCAACTCATGCGTCGTTGCGGAGACGCCGTTCACGACGACTTGCGTGCCGGGCGCGAGATGTTCGTAGCGAACATAGCCGAGACCGATAGTAGTTTGCAGTTTTGGAGAAAATACCGCGGACGTTACGCGGCCGACCTCTTTGTCGCCGGTTGATTGGATAACGGCGCCAGCCTCGATAACCTGATCGGTCTCGAAAACTAAACCGGTAAGTTTCTTCGCCACGTGCCCGCGGTGCTTGATGCGCACGATGATCTCCTGCCCGAGATAACAGCCTTTTGTGTAACTAACCGCATCATCCAGGTTCGTTTCGGTCACGACATTGTTTTCGTCCATGTCGCGCCCATATCGAGCAATCCCCGCTTCAATCCGTAAAATTTCTTCAACTCGCTCGCTCACGGGAGTAGCGCCCAGCGTTTCCAGAACACCTTCGCCCATCACGTCAAAGCCGTCTTCACCCGTGTGTGTGGCGCGAATGATCGTGACGTTTTCGTTTTGCCACACGCCGTCACGCGCCAAGTCTTTTACGCCAAACAGGCGTTCGACGAGTTCGTGAGCACCACGTCCCTGGAAGGAAATCTGGCGGGTCGCTTCAGTAACATCCGTAACCTTGAAATCTCCCGCGAATGTAAACCGCTCAATTATTTTCAAGACCTTCTCGCGCGTCACTGCTTCGGTGTCGAGCAAAATGTCGTTAGCTCTGCGCATCACGCGAACCGCGGCCAGCAAACGCCCCTGCACATTTGGAAATGCGGCAGGCATCCAGCGATTCTCGCCGAGCGTTTTCAGGTCGTTTGTGATCAGCCCGTTGAGAAACGTAACTGCTTCCGACCCGCTCACGCTGATGCGTCCGCGCGCCGAAAGATCGATCACGCCCACGCCATCCTCGCGAACCGCCGCGTACTGACTTATGACTTCGTTATCTATAGTTTTGCCTCTTTCATGAATTATCTCGGACCGCCTGCGCCACCACTTGATAATCCCGCAACTGTTCCGCTTCGCGCCGGTGCGACGCGAGGACCTGCGGGCTCGGATGATAGATCGGCACCAGCACGCGTTCCTGCCACGAATGTATTGCCGCCGCTGATTCTTTCAAACTCAACTCGTGATATTGAATGCGCTTTAGGGCTTCAAGTGCAACTGAGCCGAGCGTGACGATCACGCGCGGATCGATCAACTCGATCGTTCTGCGCAAGAACTCCGAACAGTTCTTGAGCTCATTCAGCGTCGGTTTGCGATTGGCTCCAGACTCAGTACGCGGATTACAGAGCGCTGCGCTGGTGATAAAAATCTGTTCGCGTGTGAGTCCGATCGAGCCGAGGAAACGATCGAGGTTTGCACCTGACTGGTCTCCGGAAAACGGCACGCGCGTGCGGTCGGCGCCCTTCCGCCCTGGCGCCTCGCCGATGAACATGACGCGCGCACTCAACGAACCGTTGAGTTTGCTCAACACCGCACTGCGGCCACACATCGCCGGGCAGCGCGTACAACTCGCCGCCTCGTTGACCAAGTCTTCAAACACTCTTTGCTTCATTAACTCACTTCGTTACCGTTAAATTGCGGGTCACGACGTTGAAATCTCCATTGCGATATGGCCAACCGTCTGGACCAACCAGCTCCAGGCGAATCGTGTGCGTCCCCGGCAGCCAACCCGTCAATACGATCTGCTCCCAACGGTCGATCCACTTCATCTCTTCAGCATCGACGATGTAACGCACGCGATACTCGCCGCCGTCACCTTTAAGTTTCGCATTCGCGAGTGAAAAGTCGATCGCGACCTCTTCACCTTCGCGAAACGTCTTTCCATCGGGCAAGTTGAAGATCAAAAGCGGCTTCGACAAGTCTACTTTTAACTTCGGATCGTCGGGTTTCGCTGGAATCTTCGGCGACGGCCTGGTTTCAACCCGCAGCACTTGCTGAGCGGGCGGCGGGACGATAGTCGTCGCGGTCGTGTGCCTGTTGTCGTTATCGCTTGCACAAGCGGCCAGAGCAAGAAGGGCCGTAGTCAGCAGCGCTTTGCGAATCTTAAGCATCGCCTCGCAGCATACAAATCTCTCTAGACATTTCGCAAAGATAGATGGCAGAATCCGCGCACTATGAACACCCGCAAATTGTTCGTCCTGCCTGGACCATGCCTGGTCCTCGTCGCTGTCGTTCTGATAGCCAGTTGCAACTCCAACGTTAAAGAAAGCAGCGGCGTTTTCACGCCCGAGATTCAACCGCTGCCGCGGCAACTCGCTACTTACGAACCGATGTCGATTCCGGCCGACAATCCGATGACGCCGGAAAAAGTAGCTCTCGGCCGGCAACTGTTTTTCGACGAACGACTCAGCGCGGACGGTTCAAGGTCGTGCTACTCGTGTCACGTTTGCGAAAAGGGTTTGACTGATGGTCTACCCAAAGCGGTCGGCGCGTTGAACAAACAGTTGCCGCGCAGCAGCCCGACGTTGTGGAACATCGGCTATCACAAAGAGTTCTACTGGGACGGACGCAGCGGTTCGCTCGAGAAGCAGGCGCTCGCTGCATGGACAGGCGCGAATATGAGCGCAAAAGCCGACGAGATCGTCACCAAGCTGAATGCGCTCGAAGGATACAAATCGCAGTTTCAAAAAGTGTTTCAGAGCGACGTCACACCGGACAATGTTGTGAAAGCGATCGCGGCGTTTGAGCGTACGATCATCAGCGGCAACACGGCGTGGGATCGTTGGAAAGCGGGCGAGACAAACGCGATTAGTCAGAGCGCGTGGCGAGGTTGGAATATCTTTCAGGCGATCAAGTGCAACAATTGCCATGACGGCGTGCTGTTCACGGACCAGCAGTATCACAACGTCGGCATCGGCATGGACCAGAAAGAACCCGACCCGGGCCGGTTGAACGCAACCAAGAAACCGGAAGACACCGGCGCTTTCAAGACGCCAACCCTGCGCGATATCGCGAAGTCAGCGCCTTATTTCCACGACGGCAGTGCAAAGACGTTGGAAGAAGCGGTGGACATCATGCTGGCCGGTGGGAAGCCGAATCAATATCTCGACAAGAAGAACCTTCAGCCGCACAAGCTCTTGCCTGAGCAGCGTGAGGATCTGCTCAACTTCCTGCGCTCGCTGACAGTTGACGACTGCAATCTGACGAAGCCGCCGCTACCGCTGAAATGAATAGGTCCTATAGGATCTATAAGACCTATTACGCGCGCGCCTTAAGCGCGCGCGGTCTGGACGCCCTGCAATCTCTTGAGCCGATTCTCAACTTCGCCCCAGGCGATGTTTGAAAAGAACGCCTCGATGTACTTCGGCCGCTCTGCCGGCTTGTAGTCGAGCAGAAATGCGTGCTCCCAGACGTCCATCACGAGGATCGGCGTGAACCCGGCGATGTTGCCCGTTTCGTGCAGCGTGACCCAGTGGTTTGAAAGCCGTCCATTCGACGGGTTCTGGTAACAGATGGCCCAACCCACACCGCGCATCTTTCCGATGCCGACAAAGTCAGTCTTCCAGATCTCATAACTGCCAAACGAAGCCTCTGCCGCTTTCACAAACTGCGACGTTCTATCCGGATCGCCGGTGCCGCCGCCGCTAATCAGATTGTCGAAATAGTATTCGTGCAGGACCATGCCGTTGTATTCGAAGCCGAGCCTGCGACTCAGTTCGGAGTAAGCCGGCAATTCGTCCTGATCGACGTTGCCGTCTTTGATGAATTCGTCGATGCGTTCGTTAAGGTTGTTAGTTTCCTTTACATAGCCTTCATAGAGTTTGAAGTGCATTTCCAAAGTTTGGTCGGAAATTCCCTTGAGGCCGCTGAGGTTGAACTGTCGTGCTTGATAACTGCCCATTGAACTCATCTATCTACCCTCCCATGGTTAGCTCATTACGTTTAAAAGAAAAAAGTCCTGTAGATCACATCGACCTACAGGACCTATTAAACTACTTTACTTGCCGAGAATCACCCAGTCGCCGTGCGATGTGCCCATGAAGAGCAGCATGGGCAAGGAAAGCCAGGTGTTTGTTCTCGACGCGATGAATGCCTGGCGCGCGAGCTCCGGTGGCGCGGCTGGACCGGTGCCTGCCGTGGCCGCGAGAATTCGTTTGTTGTTGGGCCAGATGATTCCCCACACGTTCAGCATCATCAAAATGCCGTACGCGCCGCCAATTCCAATTGAGTAAGCTTTGTTGCTGGCGTAGCTTTCTGTACCGACAGACAGTGCTGACGTGAAGAAAGCGACCAGGCCGTAAGTAAAGACGGCCACCAGCACAAACATCACGATCGCGAAGATGCGGCCGTCTTTAATCAACGCCGGAACCTTCTTGATGATCAGAAACTCAATTCCGAAAAGAACGATCGGGTACAGGATCCACATGAACAGTACGTACCAGACGTTGATATTGCCGCCGCCGAGCGTGTTTGCGTTTCTGACGTCGGGCGACAGGATGTACATCGCGTAGTAAGTCAGACCTGCCAACACGGTAATAACGGCGCCCCAGCGGAAGTACCAAAGCGAGCGCCCGAGCAAATCGGGGTTTACTTTTTTCTTCGTCTCTGCGTCGATTCCTTTTTGAAATGGAACGTTTACGACGTTAAAGAAGTAGAGCAACCCGATCCAGGTGATACCGGCAACGAAGTGGGCCCATCGCAGGATGATCCGGGGCAAGGCATCGCCCACAGGCCCATGGAAAACGTCCTGAAGCAAAGCCAGACTGATGGGGAGATGAGCAGTTGACTCAGTTAACATAAGTCCTCCGTGATGTGACTGTGTAATGTCGCCTGGAATTACGCGTGAAGATTACACCCAGACAAACCGCGACGCAATAACGTGGCCTATTCGTCCAGCGGTCGTGGGCCGGGATCCATGCCGCGCACACTGGCCTGGTTCACCACGCGTACTTTCAGGTCGTTCTGAACGTGAATCTGACAAGACAAGCGAATGTTAGGCGCGAGCTCGGCTTCGACGGCAAGGCGGTTTCGTTCGAGTTCGCCCATTTCGCCCGCATCGCCATCGAGAAGTTCGACGCGGCAAGTCGTGCAGCGTGCGTTGCCGCCGCAACGGTGAAGAATGTCGATACCCGCGTCTTCAAGAACTAAAACGAGTTTCTTTCCGGCCGGGCCGTCTGTTTCAACCAGACCATTAGCAGTTTCCGCTTGGATCTTCGGCATGTATGTTTGCTCCCGAAATGATGGTTTCTAGTGCTTTGTGGAGACTAGATCAAGCTCCATAAATTTCGTGGTGTCAACCGGGCTGTCATAGTACGGCTCGATTTCGACAAAACCAACAGATTTATAAATCTCAACCGCACGGCCCATGCGGTCGGTCATCGTGTCGAGGCGCATGTGGGTGTAACCAATCTTTCGGGCCTCTTCGATGATGGCTTCAACCAAAACTCGCCCGAGACCCCGGCTGCGATACGCAGGCCGCAGAAACAGCCGCTTCATTTCGCACCTCGTTGGACCAACTGGCCGCAACGCGACGCAACCCACAAGCTGATCGAATTCTCTGGCTATTAGCAGGCGGCCGCGCGGCGGCGCGTACTCACCCGGCAGGTTTGCGAGTTCCTGAGCGAAGTTTTGAAAGCACAAGCTGATTCCCAGGCTCGCTTCGTACTCGTTGAAGAGTTCGCGCGCTTGTTCGATGTCGCTGTGGGTCGTGGCTTGAGTGATTCGCAACACTGATAGAAGCTCAAATAGAAAACGGGAGACAGGATTGCTCCCGTCTCCCGTAAGAATCTCTCGCTGGTGGTGCGTGTTACGCGGTAAACGAGGAGCCGCAGCCGCAGCTACCGGTCGCGTTCGGGTTCTTGAACGTAAAGCCCGAACCCATCACGCCGGTTACGTAGTCGATTTCGACGCCGTTCAGGTACTGCGCGCTGAACATGTCGACAAACATGCGGACGCCATGCTGGTCGAGAATGAAATCGCCTTCGCGTGACTGCTCTTCAATGTTGAGACTGTATTGGAAACCGGAGCAGCCGCCCGGCACGACCCGCACGCGGAGTCCCGCGGTAGTGGGCAAATCTTCTTCGCCGGCCATAAACTTTTTGATCTCAGTTGCGGCTGAGTCGGTGACGTTAAGTGCTACGGTTGGCGCTGTGGTTGCTGACATGATCTATCCTCTTTCTATAATTACTATCGACGCCTATCTTATTGCCCTTTTCCCAAAACGACAAGTTCCGGTTTCATTGCCTCGATCGAGACCTGGCGCGCAACTTCTTCAGACACCTTGCGGAACGCCTGCGCCTGTGGCGACTCGGGATGGCTGACAACTACGGGCACGCCATTGTCGCCTCCCTCGCGTACTTCGATGCCGAGGGGTACTGCGCCGAGGAACGGCACGTTATAACGCTGCGAAAGCGCGTAGCCGCCGCCTTCGCCAAAGATGTTGTAACGATGGCCAGTGTCCGGCGCGATGAAGTAGCTCATGTTTTCGACGATTCCCAACACGGGAATGGCGACCGTTTCAAACATTCGCAACGCCCGGCGCACGTCGGCGACTGCCACTTGCTGCGGCGTCGTAACCAGCACCGCGCCTTGAACCGGAACCAGTTGCGCCAGCGACAACTGCACGTCGCCTGTTCCGGGAGGCATGTCGACGATCAGGTAGTCGAGTTCGCCCCACTTCACGTCCGACAAAAACTGTTTGACCAAGCCGTGCAGGATCGGACCGCGAACGATCATCGGCTTGTCGCCGGGTTGCAGCAGCGCCATCGACATAAACTTCACGCCGAAGGCTTCGATCGGAACAAGCTTGTTTCCCTCAACTTCCGGCCGTGCTTCGCTTGCGCCGAGCATGATCGGGACGTTTGGACCGTAAACGTCAGCGTCCATGAGTCCGACGCGCGCGCCGTCGAGTGCGAGGGAAACCGCGAGGTTCACCGCGACAGTCGACTTTCCAACGCCGCCTTTTCCGGACGAGACGGCAATGATGTTCTTAACACCGGGAATCGTGACCTTCTCGCCGATGCCACGTCCTTTGGGAACTTCAGCGTCCATCGTTACGGCGACCGAAGTCACGCCTGGCAAACCGCCGACGATCTCGTTTGCCGCGCTTTCCATTTCGGACTTCACCGGGCAGGCGGGCGTCGTCAGCACGATGCGAAACGAGACGTTACCACCGTCGACTTTGAGGTCGCGGATAAAGCCGAGTGTGACGATGTCCTTATGTAGATCGGGATCTTTGATCTGCCGCAGACTATCGAGAATTAGTTGTTCGTTTACTTGTGTCATATGGTTGAGTAATTCAGGAGTTGTGAACAGGCAAGCGTAGCTGATTTCGGGAGTTTTTGACAAACGCGAACGGCGCGAGTAGTTTCAGCAAGCAGTGTCTGTTTTGCCCGAAGTAGCTACGGATCATTTTTTCAACCCGCGAAATATCGGAGATGCGGCCGAGCCGAGTTTTGTTGGTCGTGCGGCATCGTTGATTTGCGGCGCGCACGTCCGGTTTTCGATTCAGGTTGATGAAAATCAAAAATTAACTCAAGCGAAGTTTAAGGCCGCGGGTTGTAGTGTGCTCGTTGCGTCGACATCGTTGCTGACTGAACGAGTTGTGAATGTTCCGACTGCGGAAGCCGCCATCATCGGCCAGGATGCCGGCGCACTAAGACGTCAATTCCCCGACCTGGCGCCGGAACGAGAGCATTGTCCGAAGCTGGCGTGTGACGCGCTGCTGGCTGCGATTCGCGAGTACAGCGACGCCGCGCGCGACGATTGGGCTGGCGACGAAGCGCTCATCTGTACGTGCTTCTTTGTTTCCGAGCGCACCATTGAACGCGAGATCGTAACGCGCGGACTTACGACCGTCGCCGAAGTCACACGCGCGTGCAACGCGGGCGGTGGCTGCGGTTCGTGTCATCAATTAATCCAGGAAATTCTCGAAACTCAGGATGATCTACCTCGATAACAACGCCACTACGCAGGTCGCGCCTGAAGTGCTCGACGCGATGCACCCGTATCTCAGCAAATTTTTCGGCAATCCTTCGTCGGCACACACGCTTGGCCGCGAGATGAAACAAGCAGTGGAGCATGCGCGCGAGCAAGTCGCCGGTTTGTTGGGCGCGGCCGATGCGAGCGAGATCGTGTTTACATCGTGCGGTTCGGAGTCCGACAACTGGGCGATTCGCGGTGTGCTCGCGATGCAGCCTTCGAAGCGCCACATCGTGACCACGCAGGTCGAGCATGAGGCCGTGCGAAATCTTTGCCGTTTGTTGGAGAACGATGGTTATGAAGTGACGTGGCTCGGCGTTAGTGAAACCGGCGAACTCGATCTCAGTGCTTTGCGCGCTGCTCTGCGGCCTGACACGGCGTTGGTTTCGACGATGCTCGCCAACAACGAAACCGGGGTGCTGTTTCCAGTAGAGGAGATCGGGCAAATCGTACGTGAGAATTCAGCCGCAGTTTTTCACGTCGATGGCGTGCAAGCGGCCGGCAAAATCCCGATCGACTTAAAACGAACCGAGATCGATCTATTCGCGCTTTCCGGTCACAAGCTGCACGCGCCGCAAGGTATCGGGGCGCTCTACATTCGAAACAATATTTCGCTGGCGCCGTTTATAGTCGGCGGCGCCCAGGAGCAACGGCGTCGAGCCGGAACGTTGGCAGTTCCAAACATCGTCGGACTCGGCGCTGCATGTCGTCTGGCTCGAGAAGACAATCGACACGAACATATCGAGGCGTTGCGCGATAGACTCGAGGACGGAATTCTAGAACAGATCCCGAAGGCACGTGTGAACGGCACGCGCGAGCGTTCGAAACGTCTGCCAAACACATCGAACATCTCGTTCGAATATGTCGAGGGGCAAAATATTCTGGAGCATCTCGATCGGGCGGGCATCGGCGTTTCGACCGGTTCGGCGTGTCACTCGACGACGCACGAATCATCCGCGACACTGAAAGCGATGAACGTTCCCTACACGGCCGCGCAAGGTTCCATTCGCTTTTCGCTCGGCAGATACAACACCGAAGCGGACGTGGAAACAACGCTGCGCGTGCTTCCGGAAATCATCGAAAAACTTTCTGCTATGTCACCATACGTCCTATAGGACTTATACGACCTATATGACCTATACTATGTGTGCCGCACTATCGGCTATAACCATCGGAAAGGTCTTGCAAATACCAAATGAGCACTGTTATCGAACCTCCTGTCACGCAGGCTGAAAAACATCTCGAAGAACTGGAAACCGTCACTATTCGCTTCGCCGGTGACTCCGGCGACGGTATGCAATTGACCGGAACTCAATTCACCAACACCTCCGCTGTCGTGGGCAACGACATCTCTACGCTCCCGGACTTCCCGGCTGAGATTCGCGCGCCTGCGGGCAGCTTGCCGGGCGTCAGTGGTTTTCAGTTGAACTTTTCCAGTGAGGACATCAAGACTCCGGGTGATCAGCCAAACGTGCTGGTGGCGATGAATCCCGCGGCTTTGAAAGTGAACCTTCCCGACCTCGAAGACGGCGGCACGCTCATCGTCAATACGGACAGCTTCACGCCCGAGAATTTGAAGTACGCGAACTACGCGAGCAATCCTTTGGAAGACAATTCGCTGGCCGGCTATCGCGTGCACAAGCTGCCGATTACGACGCTCAACATGAACGCGTTGAAAGGCAACGTGGAACTGTCGCGCAAGGAGATCGATCGCTCGAAGAACTTCTTCGCGCTCGGCGTCCTCTATTGGCTCTACGACCGCCCGATGGAAAACACGCTCAATTGGATTCGCACCAAATTTGGAAAGAATCCGGAGCTGGCGAAGGCAAACGAGATTGCGTTGAAGACCGGTTATAACTTCGCGGACACGACCGAAGTTTTCACGACGCACTACACCGTCAAAAAAGCGAAGATCGCCCCTGGCAAGTATCGCAAGATCACCGGAAACGAAGCGACCGCGATCGGTTTCATCACGGCTTCGCAGTTATCAGGACGGCCTTTGTTCTACGGTTCGTATCCGATTACGCCCGCGTCCGACATTCTTCACGAACTGTCGCGTCATAAAACTTTCGGCGTGCGTACGTTTCAGGCTGAAGACGAGATCGCAGCGGTTTGCGCGGCGATCGGCGCGAGCTTCGCAGGTCAGATCGGTTTGACGGGAACATCTGGTCCAGGTGTGGCGCTGAAGCAGGAAGCGATCGGACTAGCGGTGATGACCGAGTTGCCGCTGGTGATTATCAACGTTCAGCGTGGTGGACCATCTACGGGATTGCCAACCAAAACCGAGCAGGCGGATCTGTTCCAGGCGGTTTGGGGACGAAACGGTGAGTGTCCCGCGATTGTAGTCGCGCCGGCAACGCCTGCTGATTGTTTCCACATGGCGATCGAAGCGGTGCGGCTGGCGTTTAAGTACATGTCGCCCGTGTTTTATCTCTCGGACGGTTATCTCGCGAACGGCGCGGAGCCGTGGGCGGTGCCCGAGATGAACGCGTTGCCGAAGATCGACGTGACGTTTGCCACCGATCCCGCCAACTTCATGCCTTACTCGCGCGATCCGGAAACGTTGGCGCGGCCATACGCGTTGCCGGGAACGCCGGGGTTGGAACACCGCATCGGCGGTATTGAGAAGCAGCACATCACTGGCAACGTTAATTACGATCCGGAGAACCATCACTTGATGGTGAAGCTGCGTCAGGAAAAAATCGATCGGGCCGTGAATGAGATTCCGCCGGTTGAGGTGATGGGCGAGAAGACGGGTAAGGTCCTTGTGCTTGGTTGGGGTTCGACGTATGGATCGATCAGTTCGGCGGTCGAGAAGATGCAGCGTGAGGGGAAGAGTGTTTCGGCGGCGCACCTGCGTTACCTGAATCCGTTCCCGCGCAATCTGGGTGAAGTGATTGCGGGTTTTGAAACCGTGATCGTTCCCGAGATGAACCTCGGTCAGTTGTGCACGATGATCCGGGCGAAGTACCTCGTGGACGCGGTGCCGTTTTCGAAAGTCAAAGGACGCCCGTTCCAGATTCGCGAGATTGTCAGGAAGGTTGAAGAGTATTTGTGATGGAGAATGTTAGCGTAAGACCTGTTACCGAGATTTACTCTGAAGGTTTGCGCTACTTTATGGGTGAAGGAACCGTCAATAAAACTCTCGCACGCCTTTCAAGGGATCTCGATGAGCATGGCATTGGCTATGCGGTGATTGGAGCAGTGGCCCTGTTGGCCCATGGCTATCCTCGGTTTACTGAGGATATCGATCTTGTCATGACTGCCCAAGGCTTAGAGAAGTTTCACGAGGAGTTAATTGGCTTAGGTTATGTGCCTGCGTTTCCCGGCGCGAAGAAGAGGCTTAAGTCCACAGAGGACGGCGTGAGCATCGAGGTGATGACGACAGGTGAATATCCCGGCGACGGAAAACCAAAGCCAGTTAGCATGCCCGAACCTATGGCGGCCTCGACGGAAATAGACGGAATCAGGTTCGTCACGCTAGAGAAGCTAATTGAGTTGAAGCTGGCATCGGGAATGTCGGCGCCCGATCGCTTGAAGGATTTAGCGGACGTTCAGGAATTAATAAAGATTCGCAAACTTGATGCGAACTTTGCGTCTAGACTCGATCCGTACGTGAGAGAAAAGTATCGCGAGTTGGAAGCAGCAGTAAGCAACAGCACGTCAATTCAGGAGAAATGATGAGTACACAGAGCAACGGTCATAGTGGGAATGGTAATGGAAACAAGCCACTGGTGGAATCGGTTTCGGCCGAGAGTGATGCTGGGTCGCCGGTCGCGGGCCGCATTGCACCGCCGCCGGGACAGTTGAAAAAAGCCGACTTCGTTTCCGACCAGGAAGTGCGTTGGTGCCCGGGTTGCGGCGACTACGCCATTCTCAACAACGTGCAAAAAGTGATGCCCGAACTCGGCATTCCCCGCGAGAAAATCGTGTTCGTGTCCGGCATCGGGTGTTCGTCTCGTTTCCCCTACTACATGAACACCTACGGCTTCCACAGCATTCACGGCCGCGCACCCGCGATCGCCACGGGCATCAAGTGCGCGAATCCCGATCTCACCGTCTGGGTGATCACCGGCGACGGCGACGCGCTGTCTATCGGCGGTAATCATTTCATTCACGCCATTCGCCGCAATCTCGACATCAACTACATCCTTTTCAACAACCGCATCTATGGATTGACGAAAGGCCAGTACAGTCCGACGTCTGAATTTGGCAAGAAGACCAAGTCAACGCCTTCGGGGACGATCGACTATCCGATCAATCCGCTCTCACTGGCGATAGCCAGTGAGTCGACTTTCGTCGCGCGCTCGATCGACATCGACGTCAAACATCTCGGCGCGATGGTCGAAGCTGCCGCGAAGCACAAGGGCATCTCGTTCATCGAGGTCTATCAAAACTGCAACATCTTCAACGACAACGCGTTTGACTACTTCGCCGAACGCACGGTTCGTTCCGACCGCGTCCTCTATCTCGAGCACGGCAAGCCGATGATCTACGGCAAGGAGCGCAACAAGGGCATTCGCATGAACGGCGCTCATCCGGAGATCGTCACGATTGGCGAAAACGGCATCACCGAAAACGATCTGCTGGTCCACGATATCTATTTGCAAGATCCTTCAGTCGCATTCATGCTCGCACGAATGGAGCAGCCGGAGTTTCCGCAACCAGTCGGAATCTTTCGCTCCATCGAGCGTCCCACTTATGAAGGGATGATGGACGATCAGATTGAAGCCTCGATCGCCAAGTCGGGCCCGGGTAATCTCGAGAAACTACTCAATAGCGGCGACACGTGGGTTGTTGAATAGAAGCTGGTTGAATAAAGGCTGGTTCGGTAAACCTTCGCCGTCGATCTCACGTAAGAACAACCCGGAGAAATACTATGAGTCCCTCTAAGCCATTGCTGCGCCTTTTTTCCGTTTTCTTTCTCGCGTTCGCGATTACTTCGGCTGCACTGCCGCGCCCGCTGCTCGCGCAACAAGCAACAGCCGCGAAGCCTGCAGCAAGTGCAACTGATTACACCCCGGCGCTCGCGGCGATCGAAAAAGCGCTCGACGACAAGCGCAAAGAGTTGGGTATTCCGGGTATCGCACTCGTCATAGTCAAAGACGATCAGATCATTTACCTCAAGGGCCTAGGCTACAAAGATCTCGATAAGAAACTGTCAGTTACTCCCGACACGCGCTTCGCAATCGGGTCGGCCTCGAAAGCCTTCACCGCGATGCTCGCGGCGATGAGCGCCGATGCCGGCAAGTTGTCGCTCGACGATTCGCCGAAGAAATTTCTGCCTTATTTCACACTGCGCGACGAGGACGCCGCGGCCAGGATCACCATTCGCGATCTATTGGCCCATCGGTCCGGTTTGAACCGAACGGATCTCGCCATGGTCACGGGTGTGCTCAATCGCGAGGAGTTGATCAAAGTCGCCGGCATGGCAAAACCGACTGCCAAACTCGGCGAGAAGTTTCAGTATCAGAACGTGATGTACACCGCCGCCGGCGAAGTGGTCGCAAAAGCAGAGAACTCCACCTGGGACAAACTGATTGCCGATCGCATTTTCAAACCGCTCGGCATGAAGAACAGCGACACGTCCGTCGCGGCGATGCAGAAGTCGAAGGACTATTCATTCGGTTACGACTACAACCCGACAACTAAAGAAACTCGTCATCTGCCGCAACGCGAGATCGCCGCAGCCGCTCCCGCCGGCGCGATCAATTCCAGCGCGCGCGACATGGCCCAATGGCTGCGACTGATGCTGGCCAACGGCAGTATCAATGGACGAAGACTCGTTTCCGAGAAGAACTTCGACGAGTTGGTACGTAAACAGATAAACATCGCGGGTTCGGTCGACTACGGCTTGGGATGGTTTCTGCGTCAGTGGAACGGCCACAAAGTCGTCGAGCACGGCGGCAACATCGACGGCTTCAACTCGCAAGTCGCGTTGATGCCCGATCAAAAACTCGGCTTCGTTCTGTTGACCAACGTGACGGCGTCGCCACTCGGCGGCTTTGCGATGAACACGATCTGGAAAAATCTCGTCGGCGAACCGAAGGCCGTTGCGGGTGGACCAACAGAACCGGCGGGCGATCCCAAAGTAGAAGTCGGTAAGTACCGTCTTGCGGCCGCGGGTGTGAATTTCGAAGTCACACTCAAAGACGATAAGCTGACGCTCACTGTTCCTGGTCAACCTGCTTACACACTTCAAAACATCGGCGGACGCCGTTATAAACTTGCCGATCCCGCGCCGGCGGGATTCTTCGCTACTTTCCGTTCGGCAAAAGACAAGCCAACGGTTACGGAACTATTTCTCGAACAGCCGCAAGGCAACATCGTGCTCGAAAAAGTCGTGGCGGATAACACGACACCGGCCGCCATAGCATCAACTGCGCCTATCACGATCGACGAGCTGCTAACAAAGATGATCGCGGCTTATGGCGGCGAAGAGAACCTGCGCAAACACAAATCGTCCCTGGCCACTGTGGAAATTGATCTTGAACACCAGGGCGTTATGGCGAAGGGCACGATCAGCGCACGTGCTCCGAACCAGTCCGCGAGCGAAATGACGTTCACCGCACTCGGCAAGAAGCTTGGCACGATGAACAGTTATTTCGACGGCACGGCCGGCGGCGAGATGGTAAGTTTTGCGCCCGCTGAAACCTACAGCGGCAAACGCCTAGAAGACATCAAGGCCGGCTCCGACTTTTACGACGTGCTCAACTGGAAAAAGAACTACCAGACAATCACGTTCAAACGCATGGGTAAGGTAGGTGACGAAGAGGTCTACATCCTCGAGAGGAAGAACCCGAAAGGCACGCCCGTCACGGACTACGTTTCAACCAAGTCGTTCCTCGTGCTCCGTCGCGATTCAGTTGTGGCAAATGAAACCTCCGGCATCGAGTTGCCGCAAACAGAACGGTTCAGCGACTATCGCAACGTCGATGGCGTGATGGTTCCGTTCAAGGTGGTCTCGAACAACCTCGCTAACGGCGACGTCGTTCTGCGCATCATCGATTTGAAATTCGACGTCGACATTCCGGAGACTGTCTTCAACAAGCCCGCGATGACGGCAACCGAGAAGAACAAATAAATGTGACGTATACAGATTTGGAATTAACCAAAGCTTTGGATTTCGGACGTCCATTTAAATGGTGTCCGAAATCTTGTTAGCTACAAACTACTCTTCACGAAGTTAGTAACTACGCGGTCCTGATCCTCCGCCTCAGCAGAATTACTCAGCCCTCGATCTCCACGCTTTCGTAGATCTTCCAACTGGCATTTTCATTGCTTCTACAACAGGCGTTGGCTTGTCTCCCCGACTTGTTTGCAATTCAGTTTCTCTGAAACACCCCCGTGAAGAGATGCTTTTTCCTCACGCGCGCTCGAGCGACGCGGAGGTGTTGAAGTTGTAGAAAGTGAGAAGTACAACCATGAGCAAACTCTGGTCATTATTGATAGCCTGCTGCCTGAGTCTCGCGGCAGCAAACGTCCTCGCGCAGGACGTGCTAACGAAAGGCACGATCGGTGGCACAGTCACTGATGCTGCCGGCGCCGCATTACCCGGCGCAACGATCACGGTGAGTGGTCCACAAGTTCAAAGAACCGCGACCTCAAACGAGAGCGGAGTCTTCAGAGTAGAAAACCTCGAGCCCGGCACTTACACGGTGCGCGTCGAGCAAACCGGTTTCAAAAGTGCGGTAGCGAACAATGTAACTGTAAACGTTGGTCGTGAGTCGACGCTGAATTTGAAACTCGAACCGGGCGAGATCTCGGCCACAGTCGACGTTACTGCAAGCGTCGGCGGTGTCGATCAACAAACCACGGCGACAGGTCAGAACCTCAACGATCAACTTTTCCAGAACGTTCCGGTTCAACGACAGGTCTCGAGTCTGTTTTATCTTTCCCCGGGAGCAACCGACAGCATCAACGGCGGACGTGACAATCCCTCGATCGCCGGTGGTTCGGCACTCGACAATCTTTACATCGCCGACGGCGTGAACATCACCAACTCCGCATTCGGCGGCATCGGAACGTTCTCGCGCTCGTACGGCGCGTTGGGCACCGGCATCAACACATCGTTCATCAAGGAAGTACAAGTGAAGACGGGCGGCTTCGAGCCGCAGTACGGTCAGTCGATCGGCGGCATCGTGAACATCATTACGCAATCAGGCAGCAATGAGTATCACGGTTCGATTTACGGTTTTGCGCGGCCAAAGTCTTTTGAAGCCACGCGCCGTCAGGCCGACGATTTTCGCACCAACAAGCAAGGCATGTTGCTCCACGAAGAGAACTACGACGTAGGTGCTGACGTCGGGGGCTACGTTCCTGGTTTACAGAACAAATTGTTTTTCTTCGGCTCGTTCAATCCGACCATCCGTCGCGAGATCGTGACCGGTGTGCGCGGTAACGCGGCCGACATCTCCGCCGGGAACGGAGACATCGTCAACACAGGACTGTTTCTTTCGCGCGGCGAGTTTGCGCGGCGGTATCGCACTTACAACTACGCGGGCAAGCTCGACTGGGTCATCAGTCAGAACCATCAACTGACGTTCTCGATCTTCGGCGATCCAACAAAAACGAACCTTTCCTCGTATGCCTTCCTGAATACTGACAACACAACTGCTGACAGTATTCTCGACTATGGCACGCGCAACTGGTCGTTTCGTTACAACGGATCGCTTTCAAATACGTGGACATTAAATTCGTCCTTCAGTAAGGGCCGCAGCACGTTCAATGAAACCGGTTTCGCCGACATAAATCAGATCGCGATTCGCAACCCCATCGACCCGGTTCGCGGCAACTACAACGCAGTTGGTCGTGGGTTCTTCGAACCGACTGAAAGTGACAACTGGAAATGGGACATCAACACCCAGAAGATCTGGAATCGCTGGGGACAGCACACGTTGGGAGTCGGTTACACCTACCAACGTTCGCTTTACTCAGGCAGCCGGGAACGCAGTGGACCGCGTTATCCGATTCCGACTACCAACGCGATTGGCACGCCTGCGGATGAGCTGGGTATTCCGGGCTTTGCCGCCGGACAGTTGTTCAACGTGCAGTTTCGCCTGCGAGCGCAGGCTGCCGAGTGTACGTTGTGTCCGTTGTTTGACGTTCGCGGCACACAGGTTCCCGTGTCGTTGCAAGTTTTCCGTGGTGAATTTGGACCACCGGACTTCGACACGCGCGCAAATTACAACGCGTACTACGTGCAAGACACGTGGCGCATCAACCGTTACGTCACTGCCCTGCTTGGTCTAAGAAGCGAACAGGAGCGACTCATCGGCAGTCCGAATTCCGTGACTGGGGATCGCTATGCTTACAGCTTCACGGGCCAGTGGGCGCCGCGTCTTGGCGTGACTGTCGATCCGACCGGCAGCGGCAACGTCAAGGTGTATTACAACTACGGACGGTTTTTCGAATTCCTGCCGCTCGACGCTGCTGAGCGTTCGTTGTCGCAGGAACTCGACTTTACGGGAGCCCGTTTTGCTCCGGCGTTCACGGTCAACGCGGCCGGCCAGCGCATAGTTACACTCGATGCGAATGGCTTCCCGATTCCGGTAATCGATCCGGCTCACCTGCTCAGCGGCACTGAAGAGGTCGGTGGATTGCCGAATGCGATCACTGTCTCCGCATCGGATCTCAGCGCCATCACTGCCGGCACGAAACTTGGTTTCCAGGACGAGCACATCATCGGCGCCGACTTCCAGTTGCCGAAAAACTTCGTGCTTTCAGTTCGGTATCAATTTCGAAACCTCAAACGCGTGATCGAAGACATGGCCGTGCTATCGCCTGAAGCGGCACTAGCAGGCGTCACGCAAACGTACTTCATCGGCAATCCGAGTTCTCGACTCGACGCTGCTACTAACTTGCAGCAGTTCACGTTCCCGCTCGGCGGCACGGCGCCTGCGGGATGCACGTCGGGGATTGTCTCGGAGGTTGCCGACCCGATTACGGGAACTCCAATCGCAAATGTGTGTTTCGGCAGCGCCGGCATCGATCCGCTCACGGGCGCTTCGATCAACGTGCCGGACGGCATTCCCGACGGCTTCCCGGATCCGATCCGGAAGTACAAAGCATTTGAGTTTGAGTTGAACAAACGTTTCAGTAACAACTGGCAATTGCTTTCAAACTTTCGCATCGCCTCGTTGCGTGGAAATTACGAAGGCCACCTGCGTAATGACAATGGTCAAACTGATCCCGGCATCAGTTCGCTGTTCGACTTCACGCAGGGAGATTTCAACCTGCTCGGCGATCAGTTCGCGGTCGGCCATCTGAACACCGATCGTCGCTTTGTGTCGAACATCTATGCCAGCTATGGCTTCAGTCGCGATCGCACCGGTTTCAACTGGAGGTTCGTGCAGGGGCTCAATGTTGGCTTGGGTTTCCACATGGAATCGGGCATTCCGATTAGCGAGTTTCTGCCGCACCCGGTTTACCTGAACGCTGGTGAGGTTCCCGTTGGTGGCCGCGGTAAGCTTGGACGCACGCCGTTTTACACGCAGCTCGATTTGCACGCGGACTATCCGTGGGTGATCAACGAGCGGGCGCGCGTCAGCTTCATCGCCGACTTCTTCAACGTGACAAACAACCGGCGCTTGCGCTTGCCGGATCAATTTCGCCAACTAGATCTTGGCGAGAACAACCCCGACTTTCTCCAGCCGTCGATTATCAATCTGACGTCTGGATTTCATTTGCCTTTCTCCGTTCGGTTGGGAGCTCGGTTTGAATTCTAGAGCTTTTCAAAGGAGAGGTGTTTTAAGGGAGGGAACCTATTCCCTCCCTTTTTTGTTTGCAGTAAAATCAACGCGCATCGTTCACCTGCATCGGCATTCCGCCCTAAGAATCGAGGGTCAACATCAATGACCAGCATGAGATTGCGCTTTGTGTTATCGAGCATTGTTACGATAACGCTTTGTCATTTTGTAAGTCTTGCGCAAGTACAGACCGGCCCTAATCCGGCGACTGTTGAGATCCACGGCCAGGTGCGATTTGTCGAGGGCGGCAAACCGGCCGCGAATGTGGTCGTGCGGCTCGAGAGTTATGACGGCGGCGGGTCGATTACTGAAGCGTTCACGGATCGGTTAGGGAAGTTTCGCTTTACTGCTTTGCCTCCGGCGATGTATTCGGTGCGCGTGCGGCAGCCTGGTTTTCGCGATGCGCAGCAAAACGTCGACATGACGACGAGCCCTAGTGGTTTGGTGATGCTTCAGCTTGTGCGCGACGCTTCGGCTACTGCAAACAATTCGACTGTTGCCGGCAGCATTGATGCGACGGTTCCCGCGGCGGCGCAAAAAGAGTTTGATAAAGGCATCGCCGCGTTGGCGGAAGGTGGAAAAGACAAGACTGCGTTTGCCGCGAAGTGTTTTGAAAAAGCGGTCTCGCTTCATCCGCCGTTTGTAGAGGCGCGGTTGAAGTTAGGCACTGCGTACATGGATCTCGGACAGTGGGACAAAGCCGAGCAGGCGTTGCTGGCAACGATCGAATCGGAGCCGCGCGCTTTCAACGGGTTGTTTGCGCTCGGTGAGGTTTACCTGCGGCAGAACAAACTCGGTGAGGCCGAGAAAGTGTTGTTGAAAGGCATTGCGATCGAGGAGCAATCAGATCTCGGTCACTTTAATCTGGCGCGCGTCTATTGGGAGCAGGCGCGTGCGATCATTGACGCAGCGGCGGCGAGGCCGGCGCTGGAGAAGTCTTATCAGGAAGTGAAACGGGCTTTGTCGTTGAATCCGAATCTGGGTGGCGCGCATCTTTTGAAGGGAAATCTTCTGTTGCGCGCGGCGCGTTCGGCTGACGCTATGAACGAGTTTGTAGAATATCTCCGTCTCGAACCCAACGGCCCCTTCGCTCTCGAAACGAAGGCGGTGGTCGAGAAGATCAAGAAGGCGCAGAAATAAAGCGGTCGACGACCTCCTGCAAATCACTTCGATACTCGTCGCGCATTCCGGTACGGCGAATCAAAAAACCCGCCGCCCCGCGGTACAACACGCCGACATCTTTCCCAAGAAACCAAGTCCTGCCTTGCGGATCAGACTCGTTGTGGGGTTTTGCGGGTCCCGGTTTCAGTATGAACTCAGCTTCTGCAACCCGCAGTTGCTCGTAGAGCCGCCACTCCGCGGTAGTTTCCAGAAAGAGCTCTCGCAACTCCGACGCTCGCAACATCCCGAGTCTCGACGTCCAACGATTCGTTGAAAAACGCCGGCCGAGTCCACTCGGGCCTCGGTTTTCGATCGGCTTCTCCAACTCGACGATTTCTCCAAGCTCGTAAACGATCTGCATTTCGGAACCGCGGCGCGGCGACCACTGCGTGTCGATCTGATTACGTTTTTTGAAGTCGTAGTCCTTAACGCGGGCCATGTGCGTGACTGCTCCAGGTCTGCGAATCGATGAGGGCGAATAAATTGCTACCCAACGCGAGAAAAGTTGTCTTCCTTGCCTGGGAGTAAACGCCGTGTAATAGCATCGGTGTGACTTGATCCACTCGAGGTGCTCCCTCGCATTTGTTTTCAAAACAGCGATCAGGGCCGTCTCTTTCTCCGCTTGCTGCCACAAACGTAACTGTTCGAGAGACTCGTACGGGATCGTCTGTTCGGCAGCCGACGACCCTCCGCGACTCAAAACATCGCGCAACCACTCTTCAAGATAACGAGTCTCTCTCGGTAACAATGGAATCGCTCCGATGCCTAGCCGCTTTAGGTGTGTCCAGAAGCGACTACTTCGAAACTTGTCCTCCACGTCGGCATACGGGAAAAGCGCAACGCCTTCAACCACACTCCGCTTCACTGTCGCTGATCTCGATCCTTGCACGCCCGTATCTTCCAGAATCGCATCGCGGTAGCGGTGGAGTGCGTCGATCGACGCTTGCGGAGGTCCGGGAGAACCAAACTGCGTCAGACACGCGCGCGAAGTTTCGATTCGATATTTGGCATCGATGACGAGCCTCATTGTGGGCCAGTGCGGATCGTGAATAGTCAAAACGACGTCGGGCTTTTGCGGAAGAATGAACGCCTCGCCTTTGTACTCGGGGTTGTAAGTTACTTCGAGAACGCGGCCCCCAGTAGAAAACTTTACCGTCTGCGACGTGCCTCTTTTTAATCGAACTCGTAAACCATTTTCCTCGACAGAAAACAGCTCCCGAACGGGTATTTCTTCACCGGTGATTTTGGCAATCACTCGCAGCACAGTCAGGTAGCACCAATATTCATACAGCGCATGAATCTCCTTTACAGAGAGCCCAACCGGACCACCGTCGACGCGCAAACCTTGTAGCAACGTCACACAAGCGCGGTAAGCTTCGCGATAACCCGGCATCGTTTCAAATCTCGATGACGGTAGATTCGCACGCGCCGATCCCTTTGCTTGCGTGATGAATTCCAGTTTCTCGAGTGCCTCGATGCGATCCTCGAGACTGGCGATCTCTTCGAGAATTCGAAGCTGGCGGAGACGGTTGCCCGAACCGCTTTTACGTTCGGCCGAATGGATGTCGGCGAGGCTTTGGCGAATGAGATGCAGTTGAGATTTCAACCAACGATGTTCGGGAACGTCCCAGGTCTGTTGCGCGCGGCGTTCAAGCACTCTGCCGCGTACGACACGTCCGGACCTAGTCTTCGACTTGTGGCCCTGGCCCTTTCCCTTCACGATCATCCTGGCGGTAGTTGCGTCGGGACGGCGCAGTTTTTCAACTCTGGTCGACACGCGCTCCGCTACGAGTTCGTGATGCGGCTGTCGCTCGATGTGGTGCAATGCGTCTTCCAGATCCTTGACCACATGCCGCAACAACAGTATCCACTCAATGCGTGAGGAGCCCTCCGCTTCAACGACGAAACCTAACTTGTAAGTGGATCGCAAATACGCGAGAACCAAACCCGTCAAAATGTCTTGAAGATCGGCAAGCAGAACGTTGTAGTCGGCAGCGTAATCGAGCTTGGTCGGAAACACTTCGACTTCAAAGTCGTATTCGAGTTCTCCGTCGACATAAACCGAAAAAAGACTTGGTCCAATCTGGCTCCGGAAGTCGATCGCGCCGTGAAGAACATCGCCATCGATCGACTGGTGAAGCGACTTAAGAATGGTTGGATCGCGATGTTGCAGCGCTACCCGTTTGCTCTTAGATTGAAGAAGCACGTCGTAGAACGTTTCTTCATAGAGGCGTGGACCAACTTGGACGTCCAGGTTGTTTGCAGCCTCGGCGGGTAATCCTTGTCGCCAGATTCTGATGTTCTTGCCTCGTTGATTTGAAGGGAAGATCGCGAGACGTCCTTTGAGCGGCGTGGTTTCAGACGTAGAACGGTCGCTCCAGCTCAAGCGTGTTTGGTCTGTCTCGATGCGGAAGAGCTCAGCCACAAGTAATCACGACCAATATGAGGTATATCCATCTGTGTCGAATCGCTGCCACATTAAACACAATCTGGCGGATAAGCGTGGATAGTTGCTGTTGATGAGTGCTGAAGGCCGGCCAAACTTCTCCCAACGTTCGACGAGCAAATCGGCCTGGTCGTCGGATTCAAGCGGCTTTCCGTTCGTCGCCCAGCCGAGAAGGCCCAACACACATCTTCTGATTGCCTTACCGCGGCCTTTGATGCGCGGTAGAATCTTCATCTGCAACGCGAGATCGAGAGGATCGACCGCGTTTCCTTCACGATCGACAAAGGCATCGTGAATCTGTTGCGCGTGCAGAAGGTAGAACGCAACTTCGTCTCGGGTCCGGTAAGCGACTTTCAACTGCGCGGGGCCGAGTAGTTCATTTACATCGTCCAGAGCAGAGATTGCGCGATCGATTTCTGAGTGTTGCGCAGCACTCGCATTCGTGAGCTCGATTAGACGGATCTTGATCGGGTTCCACCATTCCATCGGCCATTTCGAAGGAGCACGGACTGGGGCGTTGTTTGGTTTCCAGTGACGGAGATTTACTTCGGAAAGTTCGATCGTAAAAGCGCGGTCGAGCACCTTACGACTAAAGTCGTGAGTGCTTTCGTCGATGTTCACCGTCCCGACTATCGCGAGGTTCTCGGGAATGACTACTGCATTCCATTCCTGATCCGCGCCGGTCAGCCATTGGCCGAGCAGCGGTTTCGTTCTGTATCCTCCGTTCGGCTGCGGATAACGATCTTCGATTTTGCACAAAACTTCATTAAAATACTGTTCGACTCGGGCAAGGTTCATCTCGTCGAGTATGCACGTGTGTAACTGGCAGGCATTGTCTGTTGCCTCGCGTGCGATTTCGAGTACTGGGCCAGGCCGGAATTTATCTTCCAGATCTGAATAACCAAGCACTTCGGAACTGTCGGTCCAATCGGGACAAACAGGCACCAGCTTCGCCACGCTGCCGGTCGCCTCTGCGATCATTGCTGCCAGTTTCGACTTGCCTGTGCCGCTTATGCCGCCGAGGATGAGAAAGGGTTTTGTACGCACGGCAGTGATGTACTGCGCGATCTGCCACGGTGCGTAAACGAATCCGCGATCGGCGATGTAAGAAACGACCTCTTGAGTGGCTGACGAGAGTTCCGCATGTCTGTGTGGCGTAGTAGAAACGATTTTCAAAGCAGGAGCTTGTCGCGCGCGGAAAGGTGGTCGTTGCAGATACTCCTCATAGCCGAGGAGAAGTTGTTCGAGATCGCTTAGTAGTTCTGCATCATTTGGAATTTCGCCCCGGCGATAAAGTTTGTAGCAGATGATTGAAGCTTCGTAATTCTTTTCCAACTCACCGCTGGTATGAAGATCGATTTCGTTATCGATCGAGAAGCCGGCCTTTTCAAGAGACCTAAACGCAGACAGGTCACGTCGAAGTTGTGCCGCGCGTTCGTGCAGGATTCGTCTACTCTTCGGCCCACCCTGCTCGTTCTTCAATAGACCGATACCCTGATTGAGCGCGATGTAAACGCCGGAGAGATCTTCGCGAAAAAGATAAACAGGATAGACGCCGTGCCGCGTGGATCTAGTCTCGCGCTCATCCAGTAGAGCGATCCATGGCACGCGAGCCCAGTCGCCTTTGCCGACACTCCAATTGATCTTCAAGGTGAGCCGAGTGCTAACGTAACTTTCGAGCTGTTTGAACAATCCCTCAAACACTTTCCACAGCGTGGCGTCGCGGCCAAAAGGCTTTCGTCGGGCGCGGAGGTAATTGGAAAGAATATTATCGAACCCCGTCTTCATGCGGGTTTCCGATTTCGAAACTGTGGCCATGGTTGTAATGCGGTTCATGAGGACAAGGGCCATACTATACCCAACTGAGAACAGCGCGCAATGGTTAAGGTTATGTTTGCGTGGTTGGCTCGACCGTCGACGGAACCCCGGCGCGATTCCCGTTCGGGCCCGCCCCGCGGAGCGAGCGCTAACAATCAAACAAACGTGTGATTAATCGAAGGGTCCGGGACGACAAAGAAGTGTTGTGCAGAGGGTCGTAATGTGGAGGGCCGTGAGGCGCAGGCTCGCCCGTACCTGTTATGTGGTACGGGCGAAGTGAAACCGAGCGCGCATTCGGACTACGAACTAAAGCGGACCTATTTCCTCATACCCGGGGTTGAGGGCTGATTGGTGCTCGGAGTGGCCGAGCTCGTCCCGGTGTGTTGTCTCGAGGCGTCCGAAAACATCTTGTTTGATTTTTGCCTCCGGCCGCGTAACGCCGGCGTATCTTCCTTGGCCTCGCGATTCTGATCGGGGTTTCCCGCAAAGCCTGTTTGTTGTCCGCGCGGTTTCGCTGGTATTCCCGCTTTGTGCTGATCTTTTTTGGTTCCCACGTTATTAACCCTCCCTGGCTCTTTGACTAACTCTCGCTTTCGAACGCGCCGCGCGCGGCATGCGTCCCAAAGACCATTTCAGACTCGGGGGCGTTACCAGTGTGGTGATGATAACCATTATCACCACTGCGCCGAAAGTCGCCGCGCTGATTACGGGTTCGATTACACCCGCATTCGTCGGCAACATCAACGTCGCGCCGATGCCTGCAAATATCAAACCAACTTCACCGCGCGGAATCATTCCGAGCCCCACCGCGACACGATTCACGCCACGGTCCAACACTACCAGTCCACAAACCTGCTTCCCGACAATCGCCGCGATCGTCAGCACCACCGCAAACCCAAGAATATCGAGGTGCGCGAACAAACGCAGGTCGACCTTCAATCCCATCAACACGAAAAAGATCGGCACGAGCACCGTACTGACCGGCTGCAAAAGGTCGTTCAGATCTCTTTCCGCGCGGCCACCCTTCGGACGATAGTGAACTTCGTCGAGAATCAGTCCCGCAGCAAACGCTCCCACGATTGGCGCAAGCTCAACCTTCGACGCTGCCCACGCAAGAAACAAACAGAACGAGATCGCCAACGTGAGTAACACACCGCGCGTCTCCAATCGTCCCGCCCCACGCAGCACTCGCGGCATAAAGAAATGTCCGATCGCAATCGCCCCTACTAAAAACAGCAACGACTTCGCCGCGATCATTCCCACATCAAACAACGAAAGCACACCGCCACTCGCCGCTGCTCGAATCGCTCCTGCCACCGTCGCCAGAATCAAGAGGCCGAGCACGTCGTCGATCACCGCGGCGCCAAGAATTATTCGTGCCTCGCGTGTCGCCAACTTTCCAAGATCTTTGAAAACCCGTGCCGTGATGCCGACGCTGGTGGCGCAGAGCGTGGCGCCGATGAAGACGTGGACCAACTGCGGTTCACCTGGAAGAAAGTACGACGACACCGCCCAGCCCAGAAAGAAAGGCGCCACCACACCAACTACAGCCACCAGCAAAGACGACCAGCCGACCTCGACCATCTCCTTCAGGTCCGACTCGAGCCCGACTTCGAACAGCAGGATGATGACGCCCAACTCCGCCAGCGCGGCGATCGTTTCGTTGGTTTTCAGGGGCTCGGCGCCGGTAAACCCAAACAGCACGAGGTTCCCGATAACGATACCGGCGCCCAGTTCACCCAAAACTCCGGGCTGCTTGAGCCGTTCGAATATCTCACCGCCAATCTTGGCGGCGACCAAAATCACCGCGACGCCGATCAGAACAGTGGGATCGAGATGATGAGAAGTTGCTGGTTCCATTAGGTTTGGCTCGAAGGGAAACGATTATGACACAAGCCTGAGTAGCACGTATAAAAACAGGTATTTCCACGCATTCGGTTGCATCCTCGTATTCAGGTCTCTATAATGCGCCCCACCAAAAAGACGCCCCCGGCAGGCAGCGTCGATAACTTCTGACAAGATATGGCGACCCCTATCAGATGGAACCAACGCGGACGTGTGGCGCCCTACGGCGGTCCTAACCGGCCTCCGACGCCTTTTCGGTCCCTTGCCCTAAGCCTGTCACACGTCGCGCGCGCGGCGCTCAGTGAGCCATACATGCTCACGATCGAGCACAAACGAATCCAGCTAAATCGACTCCCGAAAACCTTTGACGGTTTCCGTGTCGTGCAGCTCTCGGACGTTCATCACGGCCCATTTTCGAACCCCGAACAGATCGAACGCGCCGTTGATACAGCCAACCGGCTCCAACCGGACATCATTGCGCTGACGGGCGACTACATCTCGAAGGAGCGTCACTACGCCGCGCCTTGCGCCGAGATGCTTGGTAAATTGAAAGCCCGTTACGGCGTCTATGCCGTGCTTGGCAACCACGACCACTGGGTTGATGCGGCTCTGATTACGGATCTTTTCCGCGCCGAAGGGATCAACATGCTGATCAACGAGGGCATGCGCTTCGAAAAAGACGGCGCGGCTTTCTGGCTAGCGGGCGTTGACGACTCGATGGTTGGTCTGGAAGATATTTCGTTAGCTCTGGCAGGCGCCCGAAAAGACGAGATGAAGCTGCTTCTGGCGCACAATCCGATTGTTTTACGGCGCGCGGTGCGGGCCTCAGTCGATCTTATCCTGAGCGGCCACACACACGGTGGCCAGGTCGCGATTCGTGGCGAACGCGCATCGGCCAGACCTAACAAGCGTATGTTGAAAGGCCTCTGGCGCCAGGGAAACACTCAAATTTACGTCAACCGTGGTTTGGGAACCGTCGTGTTACCCATCAGGTACGGTTGCCCGCCCGAAATCTCTTTACTGGAATTGCGCAGTAACTAACTGCTCTTATTGTGTCATCCCGGATCGTTACCGTCCCGAACCTGCTAACTGTGTTCAGGATGGTTCTGATCCCCGTCTTCGTCTCACTTCTCTTCTACCAGCAATTCATACTCGCTCTGACCATTTTCGTCCTCGCCGGCGTCACTGACGGCCTCGACGGATTGCTCGCGCGGCGTTTCAACCAGAAATCACAACTCGGCACGATCCTCGACCCGATTGCCGACAAACTCATGCTGGTGACCGCGTTTGTCGTTTTATCGATGCGGTCGGTCTTTCCGCAGCCTTTGCCGTCGCACTTGCCGGTGCCGTTTTGGGTAACTGTGGCCGTGATTAGCCGCGACGTCTTCATCCTGGTCGGCGCGGCGGCCATCAACGTCGTCACTGGTTTTCGCCGTTTCCGGCCCTCGCTGCTCGGCAAGGTCAACACGACCGTTCAGATCGTCGCCATCGGCGTAATCATGTTCGCCGCCAGCGTCCCGTATGGCACCGGCTGGTATCTGCCCACGCTTTACGTGACCGTTTTCGCGTTCTCCGTCCTTTCCGGCGCTCATTACATCTTTTTCGTCTCCAAACTCGTCAACGAGGATCGCCGCTCCGAAGGAAACACACTCAATCAAAGTGGTAATTATCTACTTGACGCGGTAAGCGATGAGAGAGATGATGATTCCACTAAAGATAAACAGTGATTCGCTTGATCTTAGGCGGGTTGCTGGTAGTGTGGTTTTAGATCCTCCATCCCGTCTAAAGGTAGGTAACGCCTCGTGCTCAGATGGTTGTCAGCCTTGCTTGCGCGCTTCCGTCCACTTCTGCGGCTCCCCGCGATTCCCGGTTGGGCAATCGTGGCGTGGGAAGTCGTCGATCATTCCTCGCGTGTCGAGTTTGTCGCGCTGAAAGGCTGGCGAGTGCTAAAGAGTGTGTTTACATACCTGTCGGAGAATCCAAATGCTCGTTTATTTATCGGGCTGTTGTGGTTGACCCTCGTAGTCGTTTTACCTAAGGGCTGGTTCGGGAAATTAACGGCGCGGTTCCGATCCCCAAACGAAAAGACAGAGCCTCCGAAAGGAACAGAGGTAACAGTCGCTGACAGTCCTCGCGGATGCCAAGATGAATGGCTGCATGAAAAACTAAAAACCGACAAGGCGACGATCTGGGGCTTGGTATGGGTCGCCTCGATTTACTATCGACGGGATTTTGATAAAGGTCAGCCGTGCATCGACTTCGTTTTCAACATTTTCAATATGTCGCTAATCGACGTTGTAATCAGCATGGATGGTGGATACGTCTTATTCGGTGACGATAATGAACAATTTTATTTGGAGCCTAAATTCATCTCGCAGAATCCGGCGCGGTGCAGAACCAGAGACTCTACCAACTTCGTGATCCGGCAAGCAGTGACCCGCGACGAAATTACGAACCATTTCAAAGAGGCGGACAACACACGTATTAGTTTTGGGAACCTCCGTGTGACCTTTAGAGGAACTCAGCAGTTTCCAGAAATAACTCCCACGAACTTGGATGTTAACCATTATCTGTTTACAAGAGAGGGCGCTTGGCACAATCCAAACCGTCCAAAGTTTCTTTCGCAGCAAGAATGTAAGTTGCCGCATGTGCAAGCAGCACAACCCAAGTTGTTGTTTGAGATCGACGAAAAGCAATCCCAGGTTAACACGCTTGGCGGCGGCACAGCGGGGCGGCGCATCAACGCCAATATTCGGCTAAGGTGCATGAAGATCGCCGAGCATCCGATGGCTATTCGTGAGCTGCATGCTGCGTTACTTAAAGAGGGTCATCGGGAGCCGGTCGTGCCGCAAGAAGGCGCGTTAGTTGTAATGAATCATCCCGACATGAATAAGGTTGATTTTGCTGATGGTTGGACCGTAAACGAGCCGCTAACGGGTTATCGATGGTTCATGTTCTATCTGGATATAACAGAGCAACAACTACAGAAACTCTCTGGTGATTACTATATGCGGCTCACTATGATTGCGGTTGGTCAGCCACCGTTATCGATTGACTTTGACGTTAATAACTGGCAAGACGCCCGCAAATCGAACTCAGATATTACAATCCGGGGAAAAGCGGCTTAACGGGCAATCGTTGTTAACTCACCGCGCTTCCCTTCTGCTCGGACAAGGTGGTTTCTGAAGGTGTCCAGATCAAGATCATCGTCAGCGATATATTCCATCGGAATACCGGCGATACGTGCGTAGTACAGGACTGTAACAAGACTTGGTATTCTTAGACCACGTTCGTACTCGGAGATATGACGGTGAGACTCAACCCCGATTAGTTGAGCCATCCACCGTTGACTTGCGCCGTGAGTCTTGCGGAGGGCGAGTAGCTTAGCGGCGAGGAGTTTTGGCACGGCGTGACTCACGGCGTTTTGGGTGTTCGATTAGTTCGATCTCTTGTTCCAGTGCGATACGAAATGCGATGAGAACATTTGCGAGAGCGTGGACTTTCATGCGACTTTCTTCGCGAGCGGCGGCGTTGCCTAAGAAAAACTCCAAACGGATCGAGCGGCGGCAGTCGGCAATCGTGAGCATGTTAGTACCATGTGGATTCTCACCGTTGTGGGAAGATTCGACTTCCGCCAGAATGTAGGAGGTATGGCCCGTTGATTCGGAGTCCAAAAAAGTTCTGATGCGCATACTGAAATTGTCTTGGGACATAATTAACACCTGATGCGGCAGGCCGGAACATCTGGAGTGTTCCGGCGAACCAAGCTCACGCCCAACAGCATACGCCTATTTAGGCGCACTAATCAAGTGAGGTGCGTCTAGTGGGCAGAGCGTCGCGACTACGGCCTAAGCATCTCGGTAAGAAGCTCAAACAGATCCGTGAGCACTTGGAGTTGTCGCAAGTGGCAATGGCAGAGCGGTTGAACTTTCCAACAATTCACCCAACGAACATTTCAGGTTATGAAAGAGGATTAAGAGAACCGCCTTATCCGGTACTGTTGAAGTATGCGCGGTTGATCGGGGTATCAACTGACGTGCTGATTGATGACAAGGTAAACCTACCTAGAGGGAAGTAGCAATGGAAGCTGTAAGCATCACCCGAAACGCGAAGCTGATCAAGGATGACGAAGGTTACTGGCTTGCTCTCACAACGTCCGCAGGCAGCGCCCTGTTCAGCCTGTCCAAGTTTGTACCGTTAGATGGCATCGAAGAAAAAGAGATCGGCTTTGATGACGTGTTGCAAGCCTTCATGAAGGATCAAAAGACGCCACAGACAGGCTCACCGAATTAAACCTAACAAGCCGTAGGCGTTTTGATTGACGACAAGATGAATCTAAGAAGCTATTCGTTAGGAGCTTGGCGAAACATCTCTTCAAGTTCTCGCCTCATGTCGGTAAGGAAATCAGTTCTGGCTTGTTCTAAGAACTCGCTAATGATGTTGTAGCTCTTTTGCAACGAAGGTCTAGTAACGCCCGCCTTTGCCAGTTTGATTGCTTTGATGGCCTCGTCGATTGCCCGAATAAGGCTGTTGTGATTAGGTTCAAAAACGATTGAAACTTGCAAGATCTTTTTGGTCGACCGTCCTAATTCCAACTGCGCATTGCGATGGCGAAACTTCTTTGATGACGGGCTCTCGGGTGTGATGTATCGGAAAATAATATTGAGACGAGTTGGGTGTATGTTTCCCTCGATTTCGGTAGGCACTAAGCTGGAAGGGACATACCTACTCTCGTTCGGTTTTTCTCCGATTAAAAAGTCCGATTGCCGCAAATGCGGACGACGGAGATAAGGCGTCGCTACTGCTTGAGCTGGCATAATGGACCTTTCTCTTACATTGTTGGTGTGAACAATGCAAGGTAAAAAGAGAGCTTTTTCATCACAGCCGGATTCTCAAACGGACACTGCTGCTGCCAACTGTCGATTACTAATACCCCCTTCGGTGTCCCTTGTTCATCTTGGAGGATATTACCATAGAAGTGCAGGGCCAATTTATGAATTCGCTTCAGGGCGTCTATATCTCTTAAATGACCGTTTTCCATGTATTTCCTAACATTTTTTACGTCCGTAGACCTCTTCTTGGTCATATCCACCGTTTTAAGATCTACGTGTTCGAGATCGGGAAGGTTCTTAACAACGATTTCTTCTAAGCTTTGCCTAACATGCCCAGCGACTCCGTGGCACTTCTTACGGGTATCAGGAGAATAATAAAGAAATGTTTTGGAATGCTCATATTCAGTTGCGCGCCGCTCCTTAACGCAGATGTATTTACCTTTAGGGGGAAGCCGGAACTTCTTGTCGCGGAAATTGCGGATCGTCAGACGTAAATAAATCCAGAGATGAATAAAGACATTAGCGTCCTTGAATATGGTTATTCGTACGTGCTGTCGATCACCGTCAAACAGCTCCTCGATCATGGTGTCCATGATCTTCAGACGCATTTCCTTGTTCTTTCGTCGAGGATAAAAGATGGTTTCTACGGCCGGTATAACCGCGAGCACGAACGCACTGATAAGGGTTGTACCGAGGCGGTAGTCAAAGAGCATGTGATAGAGAGGCCGGCGTATATCGTCTTGTGAGTAGCTGTTAATCTTGTCCTGATCAACGAAAGGAACGAAGGCGACAAGCACGGCGCAAGCTATCTGGAGGGATAGGAGGAATTTTTGGGCCTTAGTCATACCGAACGGACGGGGAAAATATTACGAACGCGGATGTGAGAACAAATGGCGTTATACCACTAAGTTGCACAGGAATGCTATACCGCTAGCTAAGCGGCTTCGTCTTCATCCGCAATGAGGTTCTTATATTCGAGATTTGTTGAGTTTAGGAGTCTGAGCAAGGTGTCGCGGAATAGGAACGAGTTTTCGCGGTTGTTGAATCTGAACTCGAATTCGTCAAGGTAGCGATCCAGGTGTTTGACAGAGACTTGGTGGTAGCTGCCAACGATTGAACGCTTGAACAGGCTCCAGACGCCTTCCAAGCCGTTTGTATGCACGATGCCGCGTACCCATTCTTTAGACGAATGGCTAACGGTTTCGTGCTTCGTGTTGCCGTCCGCGATCCCGTCGTATTGGTTAAAATCATCGGTGACGATCATCGCGGTTTCGTCGGCAAGCTTGGCTTTGATGAAAGCGTGTAGCACTTCGCGTGTAGGGCGCTTGCCTGAGACTTCCAAGCGAACGTCGCCATTACGTTGCAGCGCACCCAGAACCATCGTTTTGTTGTCGTAGTAGTTAGTGCCTTCGACTCTGCGAAGTTTAGCTTTGCGGCTCTTGTGCATGTTGTGGGGCTTGCCGCCTATGAACGCTTCATCGCATTCAACAATGCCGTTCAATAGTGTTTCGTGGCCTACGTCTTTGACAGCTTCGCGGATACGGTGACAGAGATACCATGCGGTCTTGTACGCAACGCCAAGCGTCCGTTTTAACTGGAGCGCGGAGACGCCCTTTTTGGATTCACAGATTAGATAGGTAGCGATGAACCATTTACGGAGCGGCAAGTGCGTATCGTGAAAAATCGTTCCCGTAGTAACAGAGAAGTGATAGCCACAGGCGCTACACTCAAACTGCTTGCGCTTGGCGGCGCGGTAAACCTTTTCGGTCGCGCAACGGATACAGCGAACGCCACACGGCCAGCGAAGCTTCTCAAGAGTAACGCGGCATTTATCGTCGCTGTCGAAGCGCTCGATTAGTTTGAGAAGGTTCATATCTGAGGCGCGATTGATTGGGCGAACCATAGTTAGGAGTCCTTATGAAGAAATCTGACAAACCAGACGAAGCATTGTTGCCGACGAAAGAGCCAATGGAAATGACCAGTGACGAACTACTGGAGTACGCGCTCGATCCCGAACTGGCCGACGAGGTGAAGCGCCTAGCGAAACCGCCGGAAGTTGATGATTCTGAACGGGATTGTTGAGCACGGAGACATCCTACTCTTTGTCCTTACCCGCGTCAAGTAGATAATTACCATCAAAGTTGACAAGAACGCACTCAAGTATTATATTGTGCGGGCGTTCAACTCGAGTGCAGTAGCGTGAGTGGTCGATTCCTTTGAAAGGCCTCCTCCGGCGCCTCGAAGTAAAAAGCTAAAACCAAAGCTGAATAGCGGGTCCGAATGTTAGCCAGTAGGGCTTTTGGGAGACTAAAAGAAGATGAGCAAGATTATTGGAATTGACCTTGGAACTACCAACTCGGTGGTTGCGGTGATGGAAGGTGGCGAGCCCACCGTCATTACCAACTCCGAAGGTGGCCGCACCACGCCGTCGGTCGTGGCCTTCACCAAAGATGGCAGCCGCCTCGTTGGGCAGGTGGCCAAGCGCCAGGCGGTAACCAATCCGGAGAATACCGTTTACTCGATTAAGCGGTTCATGGGACGCCGGTACAACGAAGTTACCGAAGAGATCAAGCAGGTCCCATACAAAGTTCAGGGCGCGGGCAGTGGCGGCGACGTGCGAGTCGTTGCGGGGGGCAAGGAGTGGAGCCCACCGGAGATCTCCGCAATCATCCTTCAGAAGATGAAACAGTCGGCTGAAGACTATCTCGGTCAGAAGGTCGACAAAGCCGTGATCACGGTGCCGGCTTACTTCAACGATTCGCAACGTCAGGCCACGAAAGACGCAGGCAAGATCGCTGGTCTCGAAGTGATGCGTATCGTCAACGAGCCGACGGCCGCTGCGCTGGCCTACGGTCTCGACAAAAAGAAGGACGAGACAATCGCGGTTTTTGACTTCGGTGGCGGTACGTTCGACGTTTCGATCCTCGAAGTCGGCGAAGGCGTTGTGGAAGTGAAGTCCACCAACGGCGACACGCACCTCGGCGGTGATGACATCGACGAGCGCTTGATCGAGTGGATCATCGACGAGTTCAAGAAAGATCAGGGTATCGATCTTTCGAACGACAAGATGGCGTTGCAGCGGCTAAAAGAAGCCGCGGAGAAAGCCAAGATCGAACTCTCGAGCACGATGGAAACGGAAGTGAATCTTCCGTTCGTGACCGCGGACCAGTCTGGTCCGAAGCACCTCGCGATGAAACTTACGCGCGCTCGGTTCGAGCAGTTGGTTGACCCGATCCTGGCGCGGCTTCGTGGACCAGTCGAAACGGCGTTGAGAGACGCCGGTGTCGATGCGAAGAAGATCGACGAAGTGGTATTGGTCGGTGGTTCGACGCGCATCCCGAAGGTCCAGGAAATCGTGAAAGAGATGTTTGGCAAAGAGCCGAACAAGAGCGTGAACCCGGACGAAGTCGTCGCGATCGGCGCATCGGTGCAGGCGGGTGTACTCTCGGGTGAGAAGACTGACATCCTGTTGCTCGACGTGACGCCGCTGAGCCTCGGTATTGAGACGCTCGGAGGGGTGTTTACCAAATTGATTGAAAGAAACACGACGATTCCGACCAAGAAATCGGAGATCTTCTCGACTGCTTCCGACAATCAAACATCAGTTGAAGTTCACGTGCTTCAGGGTGAACGGCCGATGGCTTCCGACAATCGCACACTCGGTAAGTTTCATCTGGTCGGAATCCCGCCGGCACCGCGCGGCATGCCGCAGGTTGAAGTCGCATTCGACATCGACGCCAACGGCATCGTGAACGTGTCCGCGAAAGACATGGGCACGGGCCGCGAGCAGAAGATCACGATAACGGCTTCTTCGGGTCTGTCGAAGGAAGAGATTGACAAGATGATGCGTGATGCCGAGTCGCATTCTGCGGACGACGCTCGCAAGCGCGAAGAGATCGAAGCCCGCAATCGTCTTGACGGCCTTGTCTATCAGATGGAGAAGACGTTGTCCGACAATCGCGAGAAAGTCGGAGCGGTTGCGTCAGAAGTTGAATCGGCGATTGCTGAGGCGAAGAAAGCGTTGGCGGAAGGTGGCGTCGATCGACTCAACAACGCATTCAACCAATTGCAAACAGCGTCGCACAAACTGGCGGAGGCGTTGTATCAACAAGCGCCGCCACCGGGATCTGAAACGGCGGGTGGTGAACAGGCTTCGGCCGCCGGCGCTTCGTCTTCAGGCGGTGCTGACGACAACGTGATCGACGCCGAGTACGTCGACGTAGACGAGAACAAATAAGGCATCACAGTTTTGATTGTGATGTACGATGAAAAGGCGGAGAAGACTTACACTCCGCCTTTTCGTCAAGTACCTAAATGGCAAAACAGGATTACTACGAAATACTGGGCATCAAACGCGACGCGAAGCCTGAAGAGATCAAGAAGGCTTACCGCCGTTTGGCGCGCAAGTATCATCCGGACGTGAACCCCGGCGACAAAGCCTCGGAAGAACGTTTCAAACTCATGTCCGAAGCGCACGATGTGCTTTCCGATCCGAAGAAGCGCGCCGTGTACGATCGTTTTGGACAGTATTCGGAGAACCTCGCGGACGCGGCCGCACGCGGCGCTGGTCCAACCGGCGGCGGACGTACATCACCCGGGTTTGATTTCACTGGTTTTGATTGGGGTAGTGCTTCAACCGGTGGCGGCGGCGCAGGCAGCAGCTTCAAGGACATTTTTGCCGATCTATTCGGAGGCGGCGCGACACGCGAGAAAGAACCTCCGCGTCCGCAACCACAGCGTGGTGCGGACATCGAGATGCCGCTGAGCCTCACGTTTGAAGAAGCAATCAAAGGACTAACTACAAACATCACCGTCAACCGTTCCGAGCAGTGTTCGCGTTGCAACGGCGCGGGCGACACGGGTGGACCAGTGGTTGTTTGTTCGACCTGCAAAGGCACGGGCCAGGTGCAGCGCGCCGGCGGGCGTTTGAGATTTGCGCAGGAATGTGCGGATTGCGGAGGCACGGGTCGCAGGCGTTCGCCTTGTTCGCTTTGTCATGGCAAAGGCGTGACGCCGAAGACCGAGACGGTGAAGGTTCGCATTCCAGCGGGTGTCGAGACGGGATCGCGTGTTCGCATTCCCGGCAAGGGACACGGCGGACGTTTGGGTGCGCAGGCGGGAGACTTGCACATCGCCACGAACGTTGGCGAACACAAGTACTTCAAGCGCAAAGGCGACAACATTTATGTGACGGTGCCGATCACCGTTCCGGAAGCAGCGTTGGGCGCGAAGATCGAAGTGCCGACTGTCGAGGGCAAATCGCAGTTGCGCATTCCGCCGGGCACGCAATCGGGACAGAAGTTTCGCTTGCGCGATCGTGGAGCGCCGTCGTTGCGCAATCCGGGTGCGAAGGGGCACCAGTTTGTTGAAGTGCAGGTGACGTTGCCGAAAGTGATCTCGGAAGAGACGAAAGAGTTGCTGCGAGAGTATTCAAAGTTAAACTCTACGAATCCACGAGTCGAGATGGGCCTCGAGTAAAACCGTTTATGACTCGCAAACCGAAAACCTACACGATCAGCGCGGTGGCGGACCAGTATGGCATTCATCCGCAGACGCTGCGGCTTTACGAGCGTGAAGGATTGCTGAAGCCTTCCCGCTCTGAAGGCAACACTCGGTTGTACACCGATCCGGACCTCGAACGATTGGAGTTGATTCTGTCTTTGACGCGCGACCTCGGCGTGAATCTCGCGGGCGTGGAGATCATTCTCAATATGCGCGAGAAGATGGACGCGATGCAGGCAGAGTTTGAGCGGTTTTTCAAATACCTGCAAACGCACGCTGACGAGCTGACGAACTTCGAGACTGTGCCGGAAGGTTCTGAATCGCTTGTGCCGATGACGCGTGTAGCTGCGCTGCGCCGCCGCAGTTCTCACAGCTGAAAATCCGTGGTTAAAATCTCTATTTGATCTGGCTTCGTCTGAAGTGGTAGATTCCTGCGCGTTTTCCTCACATCTCAGCAGGAGTTTACAAAATGACCTCACGTCTCACGTTTCTCACGCTCAATCTCTTTCTGTATCTGATTTTCTTTCCATCGGTTTTCAATTTTCACTCCGTTCGCTCACAGGATTTAGACACCGTCAAAATCACAGGTCGTGTCACCGATCAAAACGGCGCAGTAATCCGGGGTGCGGAAGTTCAAACAACTCTCCCCAAAACACAACTTACTCGCCGAACCACGACCGACGTTGAAGGATGTTACCGCCTGATCCAGCTCGAACCAGGCGCTTACGTAATCCGCATCTCTGCCGGTGGTTTCGCTGCACAACAGATCGAAAACATTGCGACTGTTTCCGGTCAGAGTTTGCAGTTTGACGTGACGTTGATTCCATCAATCGTCGTCGTCGATCCGGTCGTGATCGCAACGGCTGAAACGCCTGTCGTCGATACCAAACGAACCGTAACCGGCGCCACGCTCAGCTTCAACGAAACGAAGTCGCTGCCACTCGTTTCACGTTCACCGCTCGATTTGATCTTCACGTTACCGGGCGTGACAGAAGAGCCACTCTCAACGCGCGACCTTGCCGAAGATCGCAACAGCACGTCAGCGAACACGCCTGAGGAAGCGGGTGTGTTTTCTCTCGCAGGCGCTCCCGCTTACTCAAACAACCTCACGATCGATGGTCTCGATAATAACGACGACCGATCTGCACGCGAACGTTTCCAGCCTTCGCTTGAAGCGATTTCCGAAGTGCAGGTGATCACGAATCAGTTTTCGGCGGAATACGGCCGTGCCTCTGGCGGACGTGTGAATTTGCGGACGCGCAGCGGTTCGCAGCAGTTTCACGGGAGCGGTTTTTATTTTTTCCGAGACGAAGCGCTCGACGCGAACACCTTTCGCAACAACTCGCTTGGCCTCTCGCGATTACCACTTCAAGATCACGTGGCGGGGTTTGCTTTCGGTGGACCGCTCGCGACTTTCCGCAAACCGCTGTTGCGGCTGCGAAAGGCGAAGAACACGGTCTTCTTTGTTTCTTACGAACAGAACAAGACGCTCGATAGTGCGCTCGTCGACACGTTAGTTCCGGTCGCACAGAACGATCGCTATCCTTTGCCTGCGCCGACCAACTTGGACCAGCGTCGGCTTGAAGAGGCCGAGGCGCCACTGCTTGCGGCAGAAGTCGCGCCGTTTGTCTCATCGCTCAAGACCCCGTTCGAGAACACGAGCATCACCGCGCGTGTGGACCATCAGTTCAGCGAAACGCACAACGGTGCGCTCGTTTATCAAGCGGGACGGCTCGCCAATCTGCGGCAGTTTGGCGGCGGCAATCGTTTACCCGACGCGTTGCAGGCGCGCAAACGCAACTCCGACGCGATCTCGTATTCTGACAGCCTGGTGCTCTCTTCACAGGTCGTCAATCAACTTAAATTTCAATACTCACAACTTGCGCCTTCATTCAAAACCGCTGGTGGCAATAAACCGGTCGTCCTGATCGCGCTAAACGATCCGTCGCTTTCCGGTACTCTTGTCGCGGGCTCTTCGACCTTGGGTGGGAGCGACCGCAGAGAGCACAGGGCGCAACTACAGGAAATACTGTCATTCGTTAATGGAGATCATTCGCTCAAGTTTGGCGTCGATGTTCACCACGTTAGTTCGACGTTTATAGATCTGTCTGACCTAACAGGCACCTTCAGCTTTGCAAGCGCCGGCGATTTTCTCGCTGGCGTACCGAGTCGTTACCGGCAGAACTTTCAGAGTTCATCGACACAAAAGAACACCTACGCCGGCTTCTTCGTGCAGGACGAGTGGCAGATGCATCCGCATTTGCTCGTGAGTTACGGTCTGCGTTACGAGCGCGAAAGTATTCTCCACGACCCAAACAATTTCGGCCCACGTTTATCCGCGGCCTATTCGCCTTTCGAATCCGGGAAGATCGTCCTCCGGTTTGGCGGAGGACTCTTCTTCAACCGTCCGCTGCTGCGCACGATCGACGACTTCACGCTCGGTCAGCAACAACTCTTCTTCGATACCAACGCGTTGCGCGATCCGATCACGGGCAAGCTGATGACGGCTGAGCAACGACGCGCTTTCATCGCAGCCAGTCTTCGTTTCCCTGAAACGTTGCGCGCTGATTCGGACCTGGTCCGTCAGTTCGGCGTCTTGAATAGTGGCTTTTTGCGTCGTTTGGATGCGGACCTGAGAATCCCGGAGAGTTATCAGATCAATGCAGGTGTTGAGCGTGACTTGGGTCGTGGCTATTCGGTTGAAGCAAACTTCAGTTTCACACGCGGCCTACATCTCTGGCGCGAGTTCAATGCGAACGCGCCGGTATTGCCGTCCGGCTACAACAACTTCACTGAGTTTCTCGCTTCACGCGACTTCGCAAACTTCGCCAATCCGGTTACTACTACGCGACCACTTTTCAATACGAGCAACGCAGGCGAGTTGGTGAGGTTTGGTCATAAGAGTCTTAATCCTGAAAACCCGAATGCCGTAGTTCGCGTGATGGAGTTTGGGGTGCCGGTTTCAGTAATGAATCTGACGAGCACGTCGTCCACGATGCTCGATGCCGCGTTGGCTGCGATCAACCACTTGCGGCCCGATCCGAGTCGCGGCGAGATCGAGCAACTGATCTCCGCGGGGAACAGTTTCTATCGCGCGCTCACGCTGGAGTTGCGCAAGCGTTTCGACGCGAGCGACGGATTTCACGGATTCAGATTTATGTTTCGCGCGGGTTATACGCTTTCGAGTCTGGTCGACGATGGTGTGGTGAACACGTCAGACGCTCTCGTGCCCGGAGACTTTCGCGCCGAACGCGCGCGCAGTTTGCTGGATCGGCGGCACCGGTTTGTTCTTTCCGGCAGTTTCAACCTGCCGCGTTACCTTGGTGGCCTAACGCTCTCGCCGATCTGGCGCGTGGCTTCGGAGGCGCCGTTCAACATCTCGCTTAGCGGGACCGATCGAAATCTCGACGACGTAGGAAACGATCGCCCGAATTACAGCGGTGACCTTCGCTTACTTCGCTGGCGCAAACCCGGCGACCCTCTCGACCCGTCGATAATTCAATCCTTCAGTCTCCCCCCGCTCGGTCAATCCGGAAACCTTCCGCGCAACGCCGGCCGCGGCCCCGGACTCTTCGCCTTCGACTTGAACGTGACGCGAGACTTCCAGATCAAACGAACGCGTCTTCGGTCTTCGATCGAATTGGACAACGTCCTAAACAAAACGGTCTTCAGCTTCGGCTCCGAGTTCATAAACTTCACGCCTTCATCCGTTGAATCCCTCTTGCTGGCGACACGCACCGGACGCCCTCGCCAACTACGGATCGGTCTAAAAGCGGAGTTTTAGCCACAGATGGACACGGACGAACACGGACTAAAGCACAAGGAACTGACGGGGAAGATTTTGGGAGTTTTCTACCAAGTCTACGACGAGTTGGGACACGGCTTTCTAGAGTCGGTTTATCAGAAGTGTTTGGCGATTTCGCTGAGCGAAGCGGGTCTTAGCGTTTGCTGGCCCATAGCGATTCCGGTGTGGTTTCGTGGGCATCAAGTCGGCGATTTTGAGGGAGATATGCTCGTCGAGAAACTGGTACTGCTTGAGCTGAAGGCGGTGCGAGCCTTAGACAACTCGCACCAAGCTCAACTGCTTAACTACTTGCGGGCAACCGAAATCGAGGTCGGCTTGCTACTCAACTTTGGCGTGAGGCCGGAGTTTAAGAGACTGCTTTTCGATAACCCTCGAAAGAGAGCTCGGTAACTGTTCAAATCTCGTTTGCGGGCTCTCCGTCCGTGTTAGTCTGTGTCTGTCAGTGGCCTCACAGCGAGCTCGTGAGCGCTCAATTCGTCGTTTCATCCATTGCTGGTTCATTATCTTAAACCTTCCAACACTTCTTCTGATGTTTTCCTGCCCCCGCAGTTTGCATCTCTTCATTTGCCAACGCGTATTGTTACGAAAAAACAGCTCATTTCGTTGTGATAAACTCACACACGGCCGCAAGTCGGAGGTTTTCTCCCCAAATGCCAGTCATTGACTCACAATCAGAGCACGTCAGCGAGGTTGAGGCAGCCCTGCTCGACGCCGAGCTTTTCATGAAATACCAGGCGCCGGAACGCGCCATCAAGCGCCTCCGGACCGCCCTCGAGCTAAACAGCCGCTCCATTAAGCTTCGCGAGCGCTTGCGCGAAGTTTGTGCAGCGCAACAACTTAAAGAAGAAGCCGCTCGTCAATGTCTCACCCTGGCCAGTCTCTACATCGAACGCGAAGATTTCGACATCGCCCACGATCGGCTGCTTGAAGCCAAGCAACTCGATGAACGCATCAACATCGCCGCAGGATTGGAGGCCATTCGCCGTGCGCGTCGACCAGACCTCAAGCCCACACCGGCAGCGGCGGAGCCGGTTTTTGAGCGCAAACACTTCACCCTCGCCGGCGACCTCAGCGCGATCAGCGTCTTCGACGCGATCCAGGTGATCGAAAACGCCCGTTTGAATGGCCTGTTGACGCTCAGCGGTGCCGGCCACGAAGGTCAGGTGAAGTTCAACGACGGGCGGATAGTTGATGCGTCATACCGTGGCGAGAGCGGCGACAAGGGGTTTCAAAAGGTGGTAGAGATCACGACGGGTACGTTCGAATTCCAAAAAACGGTCGAACAATTTCCCATCCGGATCCAGGCCCTCAGCAACACAAACTTGATCCTCGACACCCTGCGGATGCTCGACGAGCAGAAGCAGTAACTTAATCAATTAACAACCGCGTGTTCAGCGCTTCGGCCTTCTCAATTGCCGTGAGCAAACGTAGGAACTGCGTGTAGTTCCGGCTGCGCGCGGTGAGGCGGGTGATCTCGGATTGGCTTAATTCGTTGCGTAGCAGCAGGTCGAGAAAATCGTAGTAGTCGGCGGCGGCCGCGAACGGCAGCTCGCGTGTGTAAGTGGTTTGTTGACTGTCTTCAGAACGAAAACCAGCGAGTAAGTCAAAGACGTTGTCAGTCGTAAGTCGCGCTGCGTCGCGCGTCAACACGATCGGCACACGCAGTTCAAAGAAACGCAAACCCTCGTCCGTCACAACACGTCTTAACTCCTTCGTCGCCTCGCCGTCGAAAGGCGACTCCGGGTCCACAAGAATACGCAACAGTCGCGGTTGATCTTCTTTGTCGAGCGTGTCGAGCGAGAGCTGCACCCGGTCGGCGAGAAATTTCTCAAACACCGCCTCGATCGGATAGTTGATTCGACCCAAACACCCGACCGACTCGCCATCGCCCGCCACTTCCAGCGGTAAACACGCCGGACAATGTGGACAGATACGGGTCGCCTGTTGCATCCGCTCGAGCTCGGGCGACGCTTTTTCCACCCACTCGATCTTATCAATCGACGGCGCGCCGGCGTCTCCAGTCGTCAGTTTCGCGTGCAAACTGCTCAACCGTCCCCACTCGCGCAGGTGCCGTTCAGAATAATTTGCCCGCAGTGGGCAGGCGTACTGTAATGCAAATTCCAATGACATCGATGCGCGATCACTAACATAGCGACCGCTCATCGAGCAAGCGAGTGCCTTTGTGTTAAGCTTTTGTCACTTTCCGCACGCACAGAAAGGTCTTGCCCATGGCAGTTAGTCAGGAACTCTTGGAAATACTCGCCTGTCCGGCTTGCAAAGCAAAAGTGGAACTAAAACCCGACGGCGACGCGTTAAAGTGCGTCAAGTGCAAGCGCGTCTACCCGATTCGCGACGACATCCCGGTCATGCTCATCGACGAAGCCACGATCGAAGAATGAATTGATGAACAGCCTGCGCAACATTGTTGAGCCGTCTCCGCGACCGCGTGTGGTGGAGACAAAGGCGGGCTTCGTCCTCTCAGAAGAAGATTCGCCGCAGCCACTCGCGCCGGCTCGCTGGGACTGGGAATCGGTGAAGCGCGTCCTCGTCATCCGGCTCCGGTCAATTGGCGACACGGTTTTGGCCACGCCTTCGCTCTTCGCGTTGAAGCGGTTTTTGCCCGCGGCGCAGATCGACATACTCGTTGAAAACTGGGTCGCGCCATTGCTTACGGATCATCCGTACGTCGACAACGTGATCGAACTCGAACGGGGCGGATTCATGACCCGCGCACGAATCGCACGTGAGTTGCGAGCGGAGCGTTACGACGTGGTTTACAACCTTCACGGTGGAACAACCGCGACGTTCTTAACACGCGCCAGTGGTGCGCGGCATCGAGTCGGGTTCAAGACTTACCAATACGCGAACCTGCACACGCATCTCGCGCCGTCGCCTTTGTTGCTTTGGGGACAGCAGAAAACGCATTCAGTCGAACAGCAACTCGCGTTGCTTGGTTGGACCGGTGTGCCCGTGAGCGATCGGCCGCGAACACAGTTAGGCATCTCGCCGGGTGCGGTTGAATCGGTTAGCCAGCAGCTTGCTGCTGCGGGATTAGCCGATCGACAGATCGCGCTGATTCATCCGGCGGCTGCGTTCGAAACCAAGCGCTGGGCCACGGAGAACTTTGCGCGCGTAGTGGAGTTTGTGGCGGAGCGCGGCCTCGCTCCCGTGGCGATTGCCGCGCCTAATGAAATGGGCCTAATCGATGCGTTGCTCAATGAAGCTTCGGTCCACGTTCTTTCGCTCGAACTTTCGCTACCGGAAGTCACCGCGCTGGCCGCGCGTTCGCGCCTGTTCATCGGCAATGACAGCGGCATCGCACATATCGCCGCGGCGGTCGGAACGCCGTCCGTTGTCGTGTTCGGTTCGTCAAACGTGGCGCACTGGCGGCCGTGGAACCGCGCACAGGCGGAAGTCGTGTTTGAAGAGATGCCGTGTCAGCCGTGTCACGGTTATTTCTGCGAGAAGTTTTCGCAGCCCGAGTGTATTCTGCGTGTGCCCGTCACGAGAGTTGCCGCTGCAATCGAGAGATGTCTCAACTAACAAAAACTCGCGCCTCCGAAATCCTGCGTACGCTTCGCGAGCGTAAAGTGCTCGTGCTGGGCGACGTGATGCTCGATGAGTTTGTTTGGGGCGACGTCACGCGCATCTCGCCTGAAGGACCGGTGCCGGTGGTCGACGTGCGGCGCGAGTCGGTCCATCTCGGTGGCGCGGCAAATGTGTTAGCGAATCTGATTGCACTCGGCGCGCATGGGTGGGTCGTTGGAGTTGTTGGAAACGATTATGCCGGCGGGCGTATTCGCGATGAGTTGCGGCAACTGAATTCCGGCGGGGACAGTGGCGTCATTATCGATGAATCGCGGCGTTCAACCACGAAGACGCGCATTGTGGCGCATAGCCAGCTCGTGGTGCGTGCGGATCGCGAATCACGGACGGCGGTGGACGCTAAACTCGAACAGCAGATCGTTGCGCGTTTGAAAGAGAAACTGGCGGAAGCGGATGCTTTTGTCGTGTCCGATTACGATAAGGGAGTGATCACCCCGCGCATCTTGCGAGAGGTGCTTCCGTTTGCGTATGAGCGGGTACCGGTTTTGGTAGATCCGAAGCTGCGCAATTTCAATGAGTATCGACCGGCAACGCTCGTCACGCCAAACCATCTTGAAGCGTTGCGCATGAGTGATACGGAAGACCATTCTAATGACGGTTCGCACCACGCGGCAAAGATCATTCAACAGAAACTTGGTTGCGATGCCGTGCTGATCACGCGCGGGGATCGCGGCATGATGTTGTTGGAAGCGGGCGGACAACCAGTTTACGTCGAAACAGCAGCGCGCGAGG
>Ga0196977_1000147_pt1 | contig 45725 bp, 41 predicted proteins | sample S3v_1013CmetaG_FD_148634 | JGI IMG/M metagenome (GOLD analysis project Ga0196977, IMG submission 148634) | Soil microbial communities from Anza Borrego desert, Southern California, United States - S3+v_10-13C | ecosystem: Environmental > Terrestrial > Soil > Desert | place: USA: California... | reverse complement strand
GTGATCGGCGAGGTCTCGTTCATTGACGACTCTCCGCGCACTGTGTCGGTCATCGCGGGAGAGCCTACGATCGTGCGCGCGTGGGACAAGAGGACGCTGTCGGAAGCGCTGGCGTTCGAGCCGCAGCTCCTCGCGAAGTTCGGCGTGGCCATGGCGGAGCTCCTCGTCGAGCGCCTCCGCGACCTGTCGCGCCGCGCCTGACGCAACGGTCATCGCGGCGACCAAAGCCATGGATAGTCTTCCCAACGCGTGACGAGCTTTGCTCGTACCGGCGTTCATCAGGTAGTGCCGCTTTGCGTCGAGGTCTTCGCCAGAACGTACGCTGCGATCGAACGACTCCTGTTGCCACAGCGGTCCGTTGCGCCGGAGATGCCGATTCACGACCCACGCGGAGGCACCTTTCAATCGACGCAAGACCGCGGCAATGCTCGAATGTTCGGCGTGCACGACGCGAGTGTCAGCGTTTTCGCGCCGGGCGAAAGTCGTTGGCGAGCGACCGTGCAGAAAACGACCGCGTACGTTGCATCGGCACGATCGACGTGCGGCATGCGGCGCCGGTATGCAAAGGTGTCGATTCCGACGGGCACATGACGAGTGTCCCTCGGTCTTGAAACGGCCCCAAAATTTCTACCATCTGGAGCGACGGGCTCTCACCCGTCGACAATCAAAAGAGAACCCGACGGGCTAAGAGCCCGTCGTTCCAGATGGCTTGTAGTCCGTGACCTGGAAGCTTTTTTTCGCGCGGGCCTGGAGTTCGGTGAACCCCTCCTCGGCATCCGCTTCAAGATAGAAGAAGATCAACTCGCCGCGTTTTTCGTCGCCGACGATCCGCGCATAACGAGCGACGCGAAAATCATGGTCGACCTTGAAGCCGTTCTTCTCGAGCAGCGCTTTCGTATGTTCGGCTTCCGCGCCGGGATTCGCGGCGATCGCTTTCGCGAAGTTGAAGATGCCGGTGGTCGTGTCGTAGTCGTAATCCCCGAGGCGCGTCGGATTCGTGATTGGAAACGAGTAGCTGCCTTTCACCCCGGGAAGAATCGATTCGAACTGGATGATCAGCAGACGCTGCACCCTACCCGCTTCGTCGGCGCGGGCGTAGAAGTACCGTTCCACCTGCGCGGCGTCTTTGAGCGTGAAGTTGAGAATGCCCACGTGAGGCAGCTCTTCGTCTACCTCGATGGCGAGCGATGGCGGCTTCAGGGAAAGCAGCTTGTTGCCCGTCACCGACCGGCCCTGGCCGGCGTTCGACGAAACGCCTGAGCTTTTCGACGCCACCACCGGCGCCTTCGACAGATGCGAGGCCACCACCTGCCAGCGCCCGCCCTGCTTCACGTACGTGTCGGTGTACCGGTAATGCTCGCTGGAGCTCTTCCCGTTCTGCGAATAGGTGCCGATCACGTTCCCCGTGAGAACGACGGTGTCGCCGTAAACGCGCGCGCGCGTCTCGGTCGTGTGAAACCTGGTGGAGTTCCCGGGCGGTGGCGGCGTCTTGATCGACGCTACGACCTGTGCCTTCGTTTGCGTCGAACCGTCCGGGAACGTGATCACGAAATCGTCGGCGACGATCGCGTTCATCGCCGCGGTGTCGTATTGCTCGTAAGCATCGAGCCACGCGCGCTCCAGCTTTCGCACTTCCCGTTCCGCGTTGGCGGAAGACTCGACGACTGGCGGCAGCGCGGAACAGCGCAGCATCAACGCGGCGAGAACAATCGCAATCATGGTTCGCATGGTCTGGCCCTCGGCAACCGGTGTGCCACGCAGCTGCACTGTGGAATCAGTGGTTTGCGTGTCCGGCGCATCGCCACGCGCGACAGACGTCCGCGGACACCTGTCCGAACGACTCGGGATCAGAACGCGAACGACATCGTAATCATCAGAGTGCGGTTCCTTCGACAAAACCTGTTGCGAATTTTTTCGTGCGGGATTGCTGCGAACACCGACCATGATGCCCAGGCCGGCGGAGTTGATCGAGTTGTCATCGCCCGTCTGAATTGCCGCGAACGGTCCGACGCCGAGGAGCGATAGTCGATCGAGTCGGTTGCGCAACGCTCGATCTGCTTGGGGATTTGCACGATGGAGATCCCGAGCCCCGCACCTTTTTTGAAGTCGTCGAGCGCATCGCGGCGATCCTGAGCTTCCTTCTCCTGAAGCTTCTGTCGATCCGATGAGAAGCGCGAACGAGATCATCAGGCCGCGCACGAATTCGTTTCTCCTGACACCGTCATTGGGGGCTCCATAGCTTGTTCGGCTCTCCCCGTTCCCACGGTTTGTACTGCAGCGCGAACGGGATGCGCTCCGCGATCGGCGGATGCGTGTAACTCCAGAACTTGATGAACGGATGCGGATTCGGATCCTGCTTCGAGTCCTCCGCGAATTTCACGAACGCGGTCGCGAGCGGCTCGTTGAGGTGCGTGACCTCGAGCGAGAAGATGTCCGCGCTGTGTTCCTGCCAGCGCGAGTAGCCGCTGATCACGGGCGATAGCAGGAACGAGATCGCGCCCGACACGAGCAACAACCATGGCAGCGTCGCAGGATCCCCGCGTTCGCTCAAAGCCCATCGGCGCAATCCCGGCTCGTGGAGGCGGTACGTGAGATAGAACACGAAGATCGAAAGCCCGAGCGTGAACGCGAGCGTCTTCCAGATGTGTCTCATCACGTAGTGGCCCATCTCATGGCCCATCACGGCGAGGACTTCGTCGTGATCCATCTTCGCGAGCAGCGTGTCCCACATGACGATGCGATTGGTGGGACCGATGCCATTGACGTACGCGTTCATGGTCTTGGTCTGCTTCGACTTGTTGACCTGGTACACGCGGCTGCCTTCGATGCCGGCGCGCGATGCGAGATCGAGCAGTTTCTGCCGCAGCAGCTGATCCTTGAGCGGCTCGAATTTGTTGAAGATCGGATCGAGGACGATCGGCTGCACGACCACCAGCAGGATGATCAGCGGCACCGTGAAGAGCCACAGCACGATCCACCAGCGGCGGATGCGGCGAATGGCCAGGAACGCGAATGCACCGACGACCGACGAGATCACGATGCTCACGCCCAGTCCCTTCAGGAAATCTCCGAGCCACGAGCCGAACGTCTGCTCCGTCAGATCGAACCGGTGCGGCACGACGAAGCCGGAGTAGTACGACAGCGGCAGGTCGAGCAGGGCCATGACGATGACGAAGAGCACCACGTAGATCATCGCGATGAAGAACGGTTTCTTCGTCACGCGCGCCGCTGCGTCGCGCATGCGTCGCGAAAGGCCGGTCGCCAGCAGCAGGACGAGGGTGCCGAACGACCACGCCACGCCGACGAAGTACAACACCTCGCGCAGGCGCGTGTGCCGGCGCATCTCATCGGTGACCTGGACTTCGAATCTCTTCTCTTCGCTCTTCTTCTCTTCTGCCGGCGGCTGCGCCGCGATCGAAACGACCACCAGTCCGGCGAACGCGATGACGGCCAGCCCGAGGAGGACGCGCACGTTGTCAGGTCTTCCGCGTGAACCATACGCCGGCGATGGCCAGCATCAGTCCCATCAACAACAAACCCCATTCGCTCGCTGTCGGAACGCCGGCCACATTCGCCGGCGCGCCAATCAGGATCGGCACGCTCGCCGCAGGCGGCGTCGGATCCGTTTCATCGCTGTCCGCCGTGGCGTTGTTCGTCTGCAATCCGATGGCGGTGGCCTGCACCGTGATCGACCGTGTCTGCGACTCGGTCGCGCCCAACGTGGCAATCGTGCAGGTGACGACGCCGGTGTTATGCGTGCAGCCGGCGCTCGCGCTCATGAACTGTAAGCCGGCGGGCAGCGTGTCGGTGATGACGACGTTCGTCGCGGTCTGCGGTCCCACGTTCGTGACGCTGAGGTCGTACATGATGAAATCGCCGACCTCGTACGGACCGGGCGTGGTCACGGTCTTGATGAGCGAGAGATCTGCCACGTCACCGGGGATGACGAGCGGCGCGCACGCGGCGGCTTGCGCGAGCGGCGGATCGAAGTCGATCTCGCCGACCGTCGCGTCTTCGGTTATATCGAATGTGTTCGCCTCGATGGTCGGGAGATCCGTGGTCCCCCAGAAGTTGTTCTCCGCCTTCACGAGCGCGGGGTTGTGGTTCTCCATGTCGAACGAGCCGTTGTTGACGAGCGTGTTGTTCCCGGGCGAAAGACGCGAGCCGCCGCCGAAGTCGGGTGTCGGACCGGAGCCGGGGCCGATCGCAGCGCCGGCCGTTTCGTTGTTCGCGAACACATTGCACGACACGAGCGGCGCGAGCGTCGTATAGCCGTCGGTGTCAATCACGAATCCGTCATCGTTGTTCTCCAACCGATTGCCGGTGACGGTGATGTCGTGCAGCGACACCGGCGCGATGCCCTGCGCCCCGAGGCCGGTACGCTCGCAGAGACATCCCGTCTGCACGAAGACGTTCAAACCGGCAGCGAAGCCGGTGACCTGGTTCTCGATGAAGTGCAGCGAGTCGGTGCTGGTGTCCGCCCCTTCGTCGATGAAGAAGCCGGTTGCGATGCCTCCGGGACCGCCGGGCGCATCGCCGGCAGCGGCGAAGTTGTTGTCGCTCACATCGACAGAGATCGCCACGTCAGCCGTCCCGTAGAGGTACTGGTACAGGAACACGCCGCCGAACGCGCTATCCGTGACGGTATTGCCGGAGATGGTGAGGTCGTAGACGACGTCGCCGGCCGCGTTCGGGCCCACATCACGACGCGTCTGTTTGCGCATTGCGGGCCGCGGGGTCTGCATGCGCTTCTTCATCTTCTGCTGCAGCGTGCGAAGCGTTTCGCGATTCAGCACGAAATCGCTGCCCGCTGCATGCGTGCTGATGCCTTTCGCGCCCGCGGGGCCGCCGTCACCGAAGAACGGGACCGAGAAAATGTGCACGAACGATTCGCTCGACTGGTTGTTCGTGATCTGCGGCGCGAACATGCGCGTGCCTTCGCCGGTGTAGAGCATCGCGACGTCGGCGAAATCGGTGTCGAATGCGTTGTCGTCGATGACAGGCGCCATCACACCGGCGGCGTCGTAGTAGTAGCTGTATGGAGTCGAACCAAGGATGCCGATGGCGCCGGCGTTGTCGCTGAAGGTGTTGCCGCTGATCGTTGGCGTGATCTGTCCTTCCGCGACAGGCGGCGCGCCTTCCGTAGCGACGCCGCGGCGCCGCGCGGTGCTGCTCGGCAGCGTAATCAACGCCATCGCGATCCCGCCGCCCTGGAAAATCGGGATCTGCTGCGCCGACATGCCACGACCGAATGGCAGCATCTCCGGCGCAACGGCGCCGCCAAAACCGCTGATTTCATTGCCGAAGATCGTCCCGTTGAAGATGCCGCTCGACGCGTTCTCGCCGAGAATGGCGATGCCCGTGGCCGCTGCGTCGTCGCCGGGGTGGAAGCGGTTCCCCTCGATGCGCGGCGACATGAGCGAGTTGCCGACGATGAACTCCATCAGCACATCGCCGTCGCCGCCGGATTCGTGTTCGAGCGTGAAGCCGCCGAGAAACGTCGTGGCCGAGAGCGGTGTGTCTTCGTTGAAGAACACCGGCACGCCCGGCGGTGCGGCGATGGTGGTGGTGTCGCGATCCGCGCCGGCGATGCGCACGGCGTCCTTCAATGCCAGCGGAAACAATTCGCCGCTGGCCATGTCGTACAACCCTGGCGCGACCTGGATCTCATCACCCGGATTCGCAGCCGCGAGCGCCTGTGTGATGGTCGGATAGTCCGGCGTTCCGCTGTGCGCCACCGTCAGAACGGCCGCCGACACCGTCGGTCCGAACGCCAGAGAAAAGACGAGCAACAGACCAATGAACGCGCGCACGCGACGGGGAAAGAGACCCATTCAGTTCCTCCGGGATGCGGATGCTCGACGGACGCGGGTGACGCGCGATGCTAGCGCGGAGCGATGAGCTCGCGCAATGCCGGATCGCGACGGGCCGCATCCGTCATCGGAGCTCCGACCAGTGCGATCCCTCGATCGAGCGCGGCGCGCGCCGCGTCGCGATTGCCGAGGCGTAGCTCGAGCTCCGCGACTTTCACCCACGCACGGGGATGCACTCGCGCGGCATCGCGCCACGCGGCGAGCGCACGCTTCGTCTGGCCCATGCGCTCGAGTGCATGCGCGAAACGCACGCGCGCCGCGAGCAGCTCCGGCCTGCGGCGCGATGCTTCCTCGAGCAGCGGAACGGCTTCGCGCGCGCGTCCGCTGTCGAGGAGCAGCGCGCCGAGGTTGTACATCGCCTCGACGTTCTGCACGTCGAGCGCGCGTGCTTTCGCGACCGCGGCGATGGCTTCGTCGCGGCGGCCGTTACGCGCCAGCACGGAACCGAGGTTGTTCCAGCTCATCGAGTGTTGCGGATCGAGTGCAATTGCCGCGCGATACATCGCGATCGCATCGACCCACCGCTGCATCTTTTCGTAGACCACACCGAGGTTGTAGGCCACGAGGTGATTGGACGGATCGCGCCTGCGCGCGTCTTCGAGCGTCTGCAGGGCTTCCGGCGTCTTGCCCGCGCGGTTCAACACGTCGCCAAGCGCAGCGGCGACGCTCCCTGCATTCGGATCGCGTCGCAGCACATCGCGCAGGAGCAGTTCGGCTTCTTCGAACTGGCCGGCGTCGCGGAGCAGTTCCGCGCGCGCGGTGATGAACGCGACGTTCTCCGGCTCACGCTCGATGGCCTCTTTGATGACGGCCATCGCGGCGTCGCGTTGCCCGTTCTGTGCGAGCGCTTGCGTGAGCAGCGACGCCACGGCGTTGCTGGCTGGCTCGGTCGTTTGCAGCGTTCGCAACTCGTGAACGGCCGCCGCGAAATCGTGCGCGCGCAGCAGAGTTTGCGCGCGGCTGTACGCCTCCCACGCGCCGATGCGGTCCTTCGGATCGTGGGCTTCCGCGGTCGCGGGTGTGGTGCTGGTGATGTATCCGAGTGCGGCGAGCTTGCGCCGCGATTCTTCGTCGACCGGTGTGGCCGTGCGGCGGAAGTCATCGGTCGTCGCGATCTTCGCGAGCTCCGCGAACATCGCACGCGCATCGCGCGAGAGATCGGGACCGTACAAATTGCGCGACTGATCGGGAACGCGATAGCTCTCGCGCTTCGGCGCGTCGATCACACGCGCCGTGTCGCTGCGCATCGTGCGCAGCTCGGACCAGCCGAAATTCATCCGCCCGGCGAAGGTCTCGCTGTACGCGCGGCGTGGTGGGGACGTCGTCGCGAGGAGCGACGGATGGTCTTCGAGGCCGAGGACGTCGAGGATGGTCGGCATGAGGTCGACGTGACTGGCTACCGCATCGCTCTTGCGTCCGCGCGGAACGCCGGGGCCGGTGAAGAGCAGCGGCACACGCGTCGTCGCGTCGTAGACGAAGAGCCCATGTCCTTTCTCGCCATGTTCGCCGAGCGACTCGCCATGATCGGCGGTGAAGACGATCAGCGTTTCGCTGCCACGCAGCGCCTCGACGACGCGTCCGAGCTCGCGGTCCGCGTAATGAATCTCGCCGCTGTATGGATCGAAGCGCCGGGCGATGTCCGGCGGAGGCGTGTAGGCGCCGTGCGGATCGTAGAAGTGCAGCCAGAGGAAGAACGGCTGCTCGTTGTTCCGCGTTTGCAGCCAGCGCAACGCCTTGTCCGCGACGCGCCGCGCGTCGAGCTCGCGGCCACCGGTGAGATCGTCGTCATAGCCGTCGAATCCCTGATCGAAACCGAAGCGGCTGTCGAGCACGTACGCCGAGACGATTGCATGCGTCGCGTAGCCAGCATCGCGCAGACGTTCGGCGATGGAGACGTGCTTCGCATCGAGCGTGTACGCGCCGTTGTTGCGAACGCCGTGCTGGTACGGATGAAGGCCGGTCAGGATGGTCGCGTGCGACGGTGCGGTCAGCGGCTGCGACGCGATCGCGGTGGTGAACACCGTCCCCGATTTCGCGAGCGCATCGAGCGTCGGCGTCACGCCCGCGCGTCCGCTCACGAAGCCGACGCGATCGGCCCGCGTCGTGTCAAAGGTCACCAGCAGCACATCCGGCTGCTTCTTCGCGCAGGCCGTGAGCAGGACGACAGCGAGAATCGCGCGGCGCACCGACGCGTAGGATAGTTCCTCGGAGTACCTCGGAGTTCCTCGGGTTCCTCGGGGTTCCTCGGGTTCCTCGGGTTCCTCGGAGTACCTCGGAGTTCCTCGGGGTCCTCGGGGTTCCTCGGGTTCCTCGGGGTCCTCGGGTTCCTTGGGGTTCCTCGGGGATTTTTCTCCCCCGAGGAACTCCGAGGGACCCGAGGAACCCGAGGAACCGTCTCTACGCTCGCAACGCCTCCACCGGTTGCAATCTCGCGGCGCTGATCGACGGATACAAGCCCGCGAAGAGCCCGACGCCGATCGCGAATCCCGTCGAGATGAGCACGCCGAACATCGACACCGGCAAGCCTGCAGGGAAGAAGCCGGCGATCAACTTGACGACGCCGATGCCCAGTCCCAGTCCGACCGCGGCGCCGAAGACCGACAGCGTGATCGACTCGATCAGGAACTGCAGGAAGATCTCGCTGTCCTTCGCCCCCATCGACTTGCGCAGGCCGATCTCGAAGAGGCGCTCCGAGATCGAGATTTTGAGCACGGAGAAGATGCCCACGCCGCCGATCAGCAGCGACACGCCGGCGATGGCGAAGAAGACGATGCGCCAGTTGCGCAGGATGACTTCGATCTGGCCGCGCTCCTTCAGGATTTCCTTGCCGACGTTGTTGATGCGCGTGTCGCTGATGCCGTTATGCGCCTGTTTGAATCGCGCATTCGCCTCATCTTCGGCATCGATGCTCTGCTCCGGCGTCACCGCTTTCGCGAGCATGTACGAGACGGCGTTGGCGCGGCCGAACATGTCGCGGAACACGGTCCACGGCACGTATGCGCCACCCATCTCCTGGATCATGTCGTCGTCATCGACGAACGTCGTGTCGAACTTGGTGCCGATGCCGATGACGGTCAGGCGCCGCCCGCCGATGTTGATCTGGCGGCCGATCGCTTCTTCGCCGCCGAAGAGGCGCGTCTTCAGGTTGAAGCCGAGGACGACGACAGGAGAAACCGCATCGACGTCGCGCTCGCTGATCCAACGGCCCGCTGAGACGCTGCGATTCCGGATCTCCGCGTAGTCCGGCATGATGCCGTAGACGTCGATGCGGCGCAGCGCATTGCCCGCGGAGACGACGGCGCGCGTCTGCCCGACCGGCGAGATGGTCCGCACATGATCGGAGTTCTCGAACGCCTTCACATCCTCCGCGCGCAGTCCGCGCGAGAGATGCGCTTTTGCTTTCTGGACGCGATCGACCGGCTCCTGCTGCGACGCGAAGATGACGCCGTCGAGGCCGAGGTCGTTGATGCCTTTGAGCACCGAGCCCTCGACGCCGTCGAGCACCGACATGACCACGACCAGCGCGAGCGTGCCGAGGATGACGCCGAAGAGCGTGAGCAGCGACCGCAGCGGGTGCGCTTTGACTTCTTCGTAAGAGGTGCGGACGGATTCGCCGATCTGCATTTGGTTACTCGCTTTTCTCAGTGCCCTCCGTGTGCTCTGTGGTGGATCGAATCACCACAGACCACACAGACAGCACAGAGCTTCATTCCGTTCTCAACGCTTCGATCGGATTCAGCCGCGATGCGCGGATGGCCGGATACATTCCGAAAATCAGGCCGGTGCCGATCGCGAAGACCAGCGCGTTCATGATCACGCCCGGCGTCACCGCGGCCGGGTTGCGCGTCAGTATCGAGATGCCCTGCGTGAAGAATCTGCCGGCGAAGATGCCCAGGATGCCGCCGAGGACGGAGACCAGGATCGACTCGGTCAGCATCTGCACGAAGATCTGCGCGGGCGTCGCGCCGACCGCCTTGCGCGTGCCGATCTCGCGCACGCGCTCATTGAACGAGGCCAGCTGGATGTTCATGATCACGATCCCGCCGACCAGCAGCGAGATGATCCCGCAGATCATGAACGTGACGTCGTACATCTTGTTCTCGGACTCGTTGCGCGCGAGGTTGGCCACGCGCGAGAACACTTCGAAGTCGCGCACGCCGTGCTGGCGGAAGAGGATCCGCTCGATCTCGGCGACTGCTTCCTTGTGGCGCTTGATGTCCGTCATGCGCGCGTGCATGAACGAGATCTTCCCCTGCTCCAGCGGCTCGCCCTTGCGGGTCATGAACGTGGTCAGCGGGATGTACATCTGCCGGTTCATCCAGCGCAGCGCGTTGCGCTCCTGGTCGAAGCTGAACCACTTCTCTTCCATGACGCCGACCACGAGATAACCCGCACCGTTGATGGTGATGGTCTTGCCGATCGGGTTGTCGCTGCCGAAGAACTCCGTGGCGCGCGTGGTGCCGAGGACCACCACGCGGGCGGCTGTTTGCAGATCGCTGTCGGTGATGAAGCGTCCGTGCTCGACCTTGAAGAAGCTGATCGGCGAATACGCGGGCGTCACGCCCATGACGTCGCGCTTCTTCTCGATGCCGCCATAGCGGACGGTCATCGCGTCCTGCGACACCGGCGAAACGAGATCGATCTCTTTCGCCGTTTTGCGCAGCTCGATCGCGTCAGCGTACGTGAGGCCTTTCGAGGCCAGCGCTTTCGCGTCGAGCGTAATCTTGCTCGTGCCGCGGTCGCCGATCCAGATGCGCTCGATGCCGCCGCTGACGCGGTAGAACTTCATCGACGCTTCCTTCCCCGCGACGGAGAGCGAGAAAGTGGCCACGATCGAGCCGGCGCCGAGGACGATGCCGAGGAGCTGCAGGAGCGTGCGGCCCAGGTGGTCGCGGATGTCGACGATGCCGCCGATGATGGCTTCGAGGATCAACATGGCTCAGTCCATCTCTTCGCCGGTATCCACCAGACCGTCGACGATGCGCACGCGGCGTTGCGTGCGCGCGGCGATGGCGGGATCGTGCGTGACCAGGATGATCGTCTGCCCGGCCGCGGCGACTTCTTCGAAGAGGCGGATGATGTCGCCGCCGGTTTTCTGATCGAGGTTGCCGGTCGGCTCGTCCGCGAGGATGAGCGACGGCGTGTTGACGAGAGCGCGCGCGATGGCGACGCGCTGGCGCTGGCCGCCGGAGAGCTCGTTCGGACGATGCTTCGCGCGATTGGCGAGGCCGACGCGGTCCAGAGCCTGCAGCGCACGCGCGCGGCGCTCGTCGGAGTCGATGCCGGCGTACAGCAGCGGCAGCTCGACGTTCTTGAGGATCGTCGCGCGCGGGAGCAGGTTGAAGGTCTGGAAGACGAAACCGAGCTTCTGATTGCGGATGCGCGCGAGCTGCTTGCCCGACATCTCCGCCACGTCGTCGCCATCGAGCCAGTAACGGCCGCTGCTCGGCGAGTCGAGGCAGCCGAGGATGTGCATGAGCGTCGACTTGCCGGAGCCGGAGGGACCGATGATCGAGAGGAACTCACCGCGCTCGATCTTCACGTTCACCCCGCGCAACGCCTGCACGGCGTTCTCGCCGGAGTCGTAGGTCTTGGTGACGTTGTCGAGCTGGATCAACGACAGGTTCGAGGCCGCGACTTTCGGCGCGGCGACTGTCTCGGCCGCCTCGGAATGCTGCCATTGTTCGAATTTGAATACGGCGCTCATCATTTGCTCGCTTTTCTGGAGCGACGGGCTCTCAGCCCGTCGACTGCGGGCGAAGAGCCCGCGGTTCCAGCATCAGTCGTCGTTGTCTTCGTTGTCCTTCTTGTCGAGCGTCGGATCCTCGAGCGCGACTTCATCGCCCGCTTTCAGGCCGCTCACGATCTCGACGCGGGCGTTGTCAGCCAGGCCGGTCACGACCACGCGCTTGTCGAAGAACTTCTTCCAGGCGTCCTTCTGCTCTTTCTTCGCCTGCTCCGAGTCCTTCTTCGCCTTCGACTCCTCGGCGAACGTCTTCGGATCGATGGCCTTCTTCACGTACACGATCTCCTGATCGTCGCGCTTGAAGACCGACTCCACCGGCACCGAGAGGACCTTCGACTTCTTCTCGCCGATTACTTCGATGTTCGCGGTCATGCCCGAGCGAAGCTCGCGGCCCTGCGCATCGAGGCGAATCTCCACGTCGAAGACGCGGACCTTCTCGTCGACGCGCACGGCGGGCGCGATGCGGTCGATCTTGCCGTCGAAGCGGACCTTCGGGTAGGCATCGAGCGTAACGCGTACCGGCTGGCCGACGCGGATCTTGCCGATGTCGACTTCGTTCACTCCCGCTTTGACGATCATGCGCGACGTGTCGGCGACGGTGAACAGCACCGTGCCGGCGTTGAACGACGAGACGCCGGAGGTGATCGACTCACCGATCTCGACGTCCTTGGTGAGCACGACGCCGTCCATCGGCGCGACGATGTTCGAGCCGCGGAAGTCGGCGGCGGACTGACCGATGGGGATGCCGCTCTTCTCGACGAGTGCGTACTTTTCACGCTCGCGCTCGTAGTCCTGGCGCGCTTCGAGGTATTCGGTCTCGACGTCGCGATGCGCGGACGGCGCGAGCAGTCCCTGCGTGAGGAGCTTGTTGTTGTCCTCGAACTTCTTCCTGGCGTCGCGGAAACGGATCTCGGCGGAAACGACGCCGTTCTTCGTATCGGCCAGCGACTGGGCCTGATTGAGATCGGGCTCGACGCGCGCCAGCACGGTGCCGCGGCGCACGACGTCGCCGTCGCGGTGCAGGATCTCGATGACTTTGCCCGAGATCGCCGATTTCACCTCGACCTTGACCTCGGGCTCGACGGTGCCGACTTCCGTCACTTTGACCTGGACGTCCGCCACCTCGCTCTTCGCCGTCTTGATCGGCGATTCGGGCGGCTTCTTGTCCTTTCCGTTGGCTTTGATCGCGACCGTGCCTCCGATGACGACGAGGAGGAGCAGGATCGAGACGATGGTGATTTTGCGTTTCCGCTTCGCGCTCATGGTTGAACTCCTTCCGAGCTGGTGGTTCGAAAGGAGTATTCGTTTGAGCGTGCGAATAGTTGCAGGAGGTTGTTACAAGTGCCGCGGCGCGCTCACGCCGCGACCTCACGCATTCGCTCGACGAGTGTGGCGAAGTCGTACGGCTTACTGACGAATGCGACGTGTCCTCGTGCCTTCCATTCCGCGAGATTCGGCGCTTCCGCATCGCCGCTCGCGAACACGACGCGCACATCGGCGTGCGATGCGACGAGGCGACGGTAGACGTCGACACCGTTTCCGTCCGGAAGCGTGAGGTCCAGAATGACGACGTCGGGGAGGAATTCCGTCACCGCCCGTTCGACTTCGGAAGCGCGGTACACACAGCGCACTTCGAAACCTTCCATCTCCAGCAGCGCTTTCATGCCTTCCACGACCATGGCGTCATCGTCGACGAGCAAGAGACGTCTGACCCGCAGCTCCGGCGCCGCAACGACATCCACCCTGTCGTTCGCCGATTGGGCATTGCTCGCCACCGGAAATGTGAGAGTAAAAACCGTACCTTTGCCGCGGACCGAGTCCACAGCGATTCTTCCGCCGTTCTTCGTCACGATCTGTTTGGAGACCGCGAGACCGAGACCGGTGCCGGTGTGTTTCGTGGTGAAGAGCGGGTCGAAGATCTGCGGAAGAATGTCATCCGGAATGCCCGTGCCGGTATCGGCCACGGTGATCGTGACCTCGCTGTCGCAGGTCGCCATCGCAATGCGAAGGTCCCCTCGCCCTGCCATGGCATCGCGTGCATTGATCGCGAGATTGGTGATCACTTGATGCATCTGATGAGGATCGAGCCGCACCGGAATCGGAAAGGCCGGCACGTCGACCGTCATGGAGAGGCCATCGACGAACAGCCCGCTTACCTCCGCCGCTGCGTCGCGCAACCAGCCCGCGAGATCGACGGTCTCGAAGTTCGGCTCGCCGGGATTTGCGGCGCGGAGAATGTCACGGGTGATCTGCCGGCCGCGCCCGACGGCGGCGCCGATGTGGCGGGCAGCCCTGCACACGGTCTCATCCGCGCCGTTCTTCTTTTTCAAGATCTCCACGAATGGCTGGATCCCCATCAGAACGTTGTTGAACTCGTGCGCGATGATCGCGGCGACACGACCGAGGCTGCTGATACGCTGTTCCTGTTCGAGCTCGCGCTCTGCTTCGAGCCGCGCCGTAATGTCCTGCATCGCGCCGATGAGACGTACGGCCCGGCGCGAGCCATCGCGTACGAACATCCCGCGGTCTTCCACGTGGCCATAACGGCCGTCGGCGCGCCGGAACCGGTAGCGAATATGCCAGTGCGTGGCGTCGGTCGATTCCGTAGTAGCCTCAAAATGGCGGCGGACGTGCTCGGCTTCGGCAGGATGAATGTGCGAAAGCCACCAGTCGAAGGGCACACGCGACGGATCCCCGTCGTAACCCCACGCGGTCACGAGTGCCTCGTTCGCCCAGAACGTGTCCGACCCGACGGCCCAGTCCCAGATGACGTCACGCGTTGCATGCGAGGCGAGCAGAAACCGCTCCTGGCTCACGCGCAACGCCTCCTGTGTGGTGTTGTGTCTCCGGCGCTCATCCCTCTCCGCGATGGCACGCGCGATGGCGGTCCCGAGATGAGACAGCCGGTCCTTGGAGACGTAATCGGTCGCTCCCTGCCGCAGCGTGGCCACCGCGCGCTCCTCGCCGATCGCGCCGGAGACGACGATGAACGGGATGTCGGGTGCGGTCTCCCTGACGATGCTCAGGGCCATCATGCCGTCGAAGCCGGGGAGGTTGTAGTCGGCAAGAATGATGTCGGATGAAGTGGCGGCCAACGCCGCACGAAGCTCGGACTCGGTATCGATTCGAGCGTAGTCGCACTCCATGCCCGCACGCCTGAGCTCGCGCCGGATCAGCTCCGCGTCGAACGGGTTGTCTTCGAGATGAAGGATGCTCAGTCGCCGATCCATGATCATCCGAACGGCGGCCGATTCACCATCAGCCAGTAGAAGCCGAGCTCCGCGATCGATTTCGCGAACGCGTCGAATTCGATCGGCTTCACCACGTAGCTGTTGACGCCGAGCTTGTAACTCTCCACACGATCGCGCTCTTCGGCGGACGAGGTGATCACCACCACGGGAATGAGCCGTGACCGTGGATCGCGCTTGAGCTCGCGCAGCACGTCGATGCCGTCGACTTTGGGCAATTTCAGGTCAAGAAAGATCACGCGCGGCACATTGGCCACGTCCCGTCCGGCGTACTCGCCGGAAGCGAAAATGAAGTCGAGCGCGGCGGCGCCGTCACCGAGCGCCACCACGCGGTTGGCGAGGTGATGTTTCTTCAACGCCCGCAAAGTCAGTTCGAGATCGTGCGGGTTGTCCTCCACGATCAATATTTCCAGCTCGGCATCGTTCAACGTTCCTTCTCCTTCCGGTTTGCGAGCGTGAATGAGAAACAGGCGCCGCGCCCTTCTTCCGCATCGGCCCAGACCCTTCCGCCGTGACGTTCGATGACGCGCCGGACGATGGCCAGCCCGACGCCCGTTCCCTCGAATTCATGAGCGGCGTGCAGGCGCTGGAACACGCCGAAAAGTTTGCCGGCATACTTCATGTCGAAGCCGACGCCGTAATCGCGCACCCAGTAGACGTTTTCGCCGTTTCCGTGCGAGCCGCCCACTTCGACGCGGATTTCCGCGGACTGCGAGCTGAACTTGATCGCGTTCGACAGGAGATTCACGAACACCTGCCGCAGCATGGCGCGGTCGCCCACCGCGGGCGGCGCATCGATGTGCACCGAAACGCGAGGGTCCGCTGCCTCCGGAATGTCGGTCAGTGCCTCGCGCGCGATCGCCGCGACGTCGACCGGTGCGACCTGCAGCGGCTGGCGTCCCAGACGCGAGAAGGCCAGGAGATCGTCGATGAGACGGCCCATCCGCGACGCTTCGGCGCGAATCGTGGTCAGGTATCGCCGGCCCTCCCCATCGAGTCTTTCCGCAAAGTCCTCTTCGACCATCCGTGCATAACCGCTCACGGCACGAAGCGGTGCGCGCAGATCATGCGAGACCGAATACGAGAACGACTCCAGCTCCCTGCGGCTGTTTTCCAGTGCGGCGGCCATGCCGTGAACGCGGGCGTCCAACTCGGCGATCTCGTCGCCGCCGCCGACCAGACCGTGGAGCGGTTCTCGTCGTTCGATTCGGAACGTGTTGTCGACGACCACGGCCAGCCGCCGCGTGATCCCGCGCGCGAAATAGACGAACAGCGACGCGGCGGCGATGATGTTCATCATCAATCCCGCCAGCACGACGTCCCGGAGATTTCGCCGGGCCGCCGCGCTCCTCACACTGCGCGATTCGTTGATGTCGCTGTAGCGGGCGTTGAACTGCGCTGCTCTCACACGGAAACCGTCCATCAGCCGTTTGCCGTTGCCGGCGCGGACCACCCGCGCCGCTTCATCCCGCTGCCCGCTTGCCACACGATCGCGTTGCAGCGTTTGATACTCGAGAATCATCTGCGCCGCGGCTCTGAGTCCGGGGACATCGGATGACAGGTTGGCAGCGCTCGCTTCAAGACTGCGGAGTTGCGCCGGAACATCCCTGATCGCGCGGTCGTACGGCTCGAGAAAACGGCGGTCCTCGGTGATGACGTAGCCGCGGATGGCAGTCTCGGTGTCGACCAGGAGCTGGAGGAGGTGATAAGTCGAGGCCACCGTTCGCTGCGCCTGCACTTCGGCTTCGTGCTGTCTCGACGCAGAGCGTTCCATCGCCATCAGCACCAGCGCGAACGCAATCTGAAACCCGAGAGGAACCGCGAGGATCAGCAGCCCTTTGTTGCGCAGAGTGTGGCCGCCGGCTACCGGGAAACGCTGCGATCGATCGTCCACGAGCCGATTATCGGAACTGGCCTTACGTCGCGCATGCGTAGGTTTACTTATTGGGCGGTAGGCCGGAGACGGCGCGCCGATTGAACTGGTTATGAACGGAAACGCCGTGCCGGAATGCGAGCATCACGAGCTCGGCGCGATTCCGAATGCCGAGCTTCCGATAGATATTGAATCGGTGCGACTCCACCGTCCTGACGGAAACCCGAAGCAGTTCCGCGATCTCGGCGCTCGTTTCCCCGCTCGCCGTCAGTGTCGCGATTTCGATTTCGCGCCGCGTCAGCGTGTCCCGGTTGTCGACGCCGTGCGGCCACGGCGCGATCGATGGGATCGGCGTGGAGATCCCCACGGCGCCCTGCAGCTTCGATCCGTCCATCACAGGAGCGACGATGGCGAACACTTCGAGCTCCTGCCCGTCGCGTGTCCGGGCAGTAAACTGACCTCCCCAGCTCTCACCGCGGCGCAATATGCTGAAAATGATCTCGGTGCGCGAAGCATCCGAAGGCGCCGGAAGAACGCTCGCGATCGGCCTCCGGATGACTTCGTCCGCGCGCCAACCATAAAGATCCTCCGCAAACGAGTTCCACGAGACGATCAACCCTCTGGCATCGGTGACAATCACCGCCTGCTTCATCAGGTCGAGCAACGGTGTCACGGGCAACGCAAAATCAAGGACTGGCATGACGACTCGAACGCGCGCTTCTTCGTGCGAACGGTACGCCAAGCAAACGCGGCGCTGTCAGCGCCGCAACTGATATGTCACATGTCCAGAAAACGCCTACGCGTTATAGCCTCTTCAGTTGCTCGGCCGGATAACTCGCCGCATCCACCTTCGCGTGCGCCTGTGCAATCTTCCCATTTTCGTCGATCACGTACGCGATGCGGCGCGCATATTCGTCTTTTTCGGAATCGCCGGCGCCGTAGGCCACGCCGATCTTATGGTCGGTATCGCAGAGGAGCGGGAAGGTGAACTTGTACTTTTCCGCGAAGCGCTTGTTCTCCGCCTCGGAATCGAAGCTGACGCCGAGGATCTGCGCGTTTTTCGCTTCGTACTCGGCCTGGAGGTTCCGGAACCCGGAACCCTCACGCGTTCAACCGGGTGTGTCGGCTTTCGGATAAAACCAGAGCACGACTTTTTTGCCGCGGAAGTCACGCAGGCGCACCTTGTTGCCGTTGTGATCGACAGCCTCGAAATCGGGGGCATTCTCGCCGGGCTTCAGCATGCGCGCTTCTCCTCGGGTGAGTGCTCGGATGATGCCGCGAAGGGTCACGCCGTTATTCTACGGCGGAATGACACTCGACGAATGGAACGAGCGGTATCGCGTGCGCGAAGAGCTCGACCGCGAGCCCGCGAGTTTGCTCGTCGGCGCCGCGCGCGGTGTTCCTCCCGGCCGCGCTCTCGACCTGGCGTGCGGCGCGGGACGCAATGCAGTGTGGCTCGCACAGAACGGCTGGAACGTCGTGGCCATCGACGGAGCGGAAGAAGCGGTGCGGATCGTGCGCGAGCTCGACCCGCACATCGACGCTCGCGCGCTCGATCTCGAAACGGACGCGTCGCTGCCCTTCGACGACGCGTCGTTCGATCTGATCGCCATCCTCTATTTCTTATGGCAGCCGTTGTTCCGTGAAGCGCACCGCCTCTTACGGGAAGGCGGCCTCATTGTGAGTGCCGTGCGCACCCACGGAAGATTTTGCATGTCCCTCGCCGAATTGCGCGCGCAATTCGACGGGTGGGAAATTCTGCGCGCCAATGACGGCGAGATCGCCGAGATCGTGGCGCGGAAACGTAACTACCAGGAGAACAACGTGCCGGTGTAGGTCGTCGCGCTGCTCAGCGGCGGCTGCAGCGTGATCTTGTACGTCACGTTATTCGCGCTGAAGTTCGCGGTCAGCGTGACCTCCGCCTTGGAGCCGAGCGGGCCGCTGCCCCCGATGGTGACGCTGGGGTTCTGCATGTTCAGGGTGCCGCCGCCGATGTTGATGCCGGCCAGCGTGATGTTGAAGGTGATCTGCGGCACCGACAGATCGAGCGTGTAGTTGATCGTCAGGATCGAGATCGAAAAACTGCCGCTGAACTGCTGCGCTGCCGCGGTGCTGAGCTGCCCCTCCTGAATATGGGAGAGTGCGTCCTGTTTCGCCGAAGTAATGGCCATGAATTTCCCCTTTCTCTGATGCGCGGAGAATATCCATAGGCCCGGCAGTAAATCGGTTCTCTTTGGAACGCGCTCTACTGTTTCATCCATTCGAAGACGCGATAGTGCTCACCTTCCATGCCCAGCCGCGCATAGACCTCTTGTGCGGCCTTGTTGCGATTGTCCACATAGAGACGAATGCCGCGGATCCGAGGGTCGGGCTCGACGTGGCTGCGGATGTGTGCGTAAAGCGCCGCATAAATGCCGCGGCGGCGAAATTCGGGAACGGTATAGACGCTCTGGATCCACCACACCATGCCATTGCGCCAATCACTCCATTCGTACGTGATCAGGAGCGAGGCGATGACGCGGCGGTCCACTTCGGCCACGTAATAGCGGCCGAGCGAGGGGGTGTCGAAGAGGGCGGCGACGCCGCGGCTGAGCACCTCGCCATCGAGCGCCACGTCTTCGGTCTCCTGCGCCATCGCCAGTTGAAACTCGATGATGGCCGCCGAGTCTTCGCGCCGCGCTTCGCGGATCAACAGATTCGTCATGGATAATCTCCGCGCTTGACGATACCAAACCTGATGCGCGACGCCACCGCGACGCGCCGCGCCCTTTTGCTCATGACCGCATCGGCGGTGCTGTTCGGCGTCATGGCCTTCGCCGCGAAACTCGCCTCGGCGCGGCTGTCGGGATCGCAGGTCGCGTTCATCCGCTTCGCCACCGGCCTCCTCCCCGCGCTCCTCATTCCTCGCTTCCGCAGAAGCGCGCTCACGTTCCAGCGCCTCGACCTCCTCTTCTATCGCGGCTTCTTCGGCGGCCTGGCGGTGCTCTTCTACTTCATCGCCATCGAGAAGATCTCGGTCGGCGTGGCCACGCTGCTCAACTACACCTCCCCTCTTTTCTCCGGTCTCTTCTCTCTCTTCTTTCTGCACGAGAAGATCAGTCTCAAGGTGTTGATCCCGGCGCCGGTCGCGCTCGCGGGCGTCTTCCTCGTCGTCCATGCGAACGCGCGTCCCGGCGACATCCTCGGTTTCGGCGTCTGGGAACTGGTCGGCCTCTCCTCCGCGCTCGCCTCGGGTGCCGCGGTGACGGCCATGCGCGCCGCACGGCGCGGCGAGAACTCCTGGGCCGTCTACGCGAGCTTCTGTCTCCTCGGCACCTTCGTCACCGCGCCGCTTGCGATCGCGACATGGAAGACGCCCACGCTGGACGAATGGATCTCACTCGCTGCCACGTCGATCTTCGCGATTGGCGCGCAGTTGCTGCTCACATTCAGTCTGCGCTGGGTCGATGCAATGACGGTCGGCGTGATCTCGCAACTGGCCGTGCTCGTGTCCCTCGTCCTCGGCGTCGCGATTCTCGGCGAGCACATCACGATGATGGCGGCGGTCGGTTCCGCCCTGGCGATCGGCGGCGTAGTCGGCGTCGTCTACGTCACCTCGCTGGCGAAGGGCACCGTGCGCGCGGCGGACGAAGTGGCGCCGGAAGCGTAAACTGCGCGCACACATGAAAGGCTGTGCTCGTTCCTGCTTCCTGTGGCTGGCCGGTTGGGCCGCCGCATCCGCCGCGTTTTACGTCTACCTGCAGCGCTTCACGCGACTCGAGCCGCAGATCTGGTGGGCCTCGGGTGGCGCTGGTTTGTGCGCGGTGCTCGTGTGGTCGTACGTGTACGGCATCGTCACGACCGCGAAGGAGCGCTCGATGCTGCGCGAGGCGGCCGTCGGCGGTCAGCCGCAGGACGGCAAGTGGGTCGCCGTCAGCGGCACGATCCGTTCGCTGAATCCGTTGCGCACGCCGATGACGAATGTGCCGGCCGTAGCCTACGAATACGAGGTCTATCGCATCACGTCGTCGGGCGGGAAAAACAGCAGCTCGACGAAACACACGTACTACCAGGGCAAAGCGCTGGCCGCGAGCACGATCGCGACGCGGCAAGGTGTGGTGCGCGTGCTTGCGGTGCCATCCCTCGCGGAGATTCGTGGGGAAGAGACGAACACGTCGCAGGCGATCGCGAACGTGACCGAGTACATCCAGAACACCGTCTTCCAGACCTCGGAGACACCGAAAGACAAGCGCATCGGGATGGCCGAAGAGCACGCCGATGACGACGGCACATTCCGCGTCGACAAGAAGATGATCGATGAGCCGCCGGAGATCGAGCAGTGCTTCCTCGACGAGAAGCACATCAAGCAGGGCGAGGCCGTTTGCGCGTTCGGCCTTTATTCTGCGCAACGCGGCGGGCTCGTGCCGCATCCGAACTGGGCGAAGCAGGCGCGCATCATGCGCGGCGACGCGACGGCAGTCGCCGCGCAGTTGCGCAACCGGATGATCAAGTACGCGGTCGGCGTCGTGATCGCCGGCGGCGCCGCCTACGGCATCGTCATCCTTTATTCAAATGCCGGCTGATGTAGGCCGTCATCTCGAACATCGACAGCGACTCGTTGCCTTCGAAGATCGGCCGGAGATTGTCGTCCGCGCGGATGCGGCGTTTGTTCTGCGGATCCTGCAGGTCGTGCTTCTTGATGTACTCCCACACGCGCTTCATGGCGTCGCCGCGGCTGAGCGGCTTGGCGCCGACCACGTGCGCGAGCTCGGGCGACGGCGTCACCAGCGTCGCGAGCGCGCCACGCGCGGTGTTGCCGGAAGCCTGCGGCGATTTCACGGCGCGCTGCTTACTTTCCTTCTTCCCCTGAATCGGCATGACGAGCGAATCCTCCGGCACGCGAACGGTGCACCTCGCGCGCCAGAGGATGTGTCTCAGTTGACGCCGAAATTCACGGTCAGATCGAGGTACGTTTCGACCGCCACACCATTCAGCGAGCCCGGCGTAAAGCGCCAGCGCTGCACGGTATTCACGACCGAGTCATTGAACGGCGCGAATGCCGCGGGGACGACGACGCGCGGATCGCGCACGTGGCCATTCTTGTCGATGACGCAGCGAACGACGACGGTCGCACGCAGTTTCGTGCGAATCAGCGACGTCGGATACGGCGGCGCGGGACGATAGCGACCGACCGGCGCTTTCACTTCGTGCGCTTCGTAGATCTTCTCCGGCACCGGCGTCGCGGCAACGATCGCAGGAGGTCCGTCGAGATCGCCGACGCCGCCCTCGACGCCCCATGGCTGTCCCAGGGGACCGGGGGCGGTCGCATTGGGATCGCCGGTTGCGTTGGAATCGCCTGTCGACGCCACCTCGAGTTGCGGCACCTCGTCGGGGATGCTGGGCGGCGCGGTGATCTGATTCGGCTGCTGCGGTTGCGGAGGCGGCGTCGCCGGCCGCTGCGCTACGGGTTGGCGGACGGCACCACCATCAGGTCTGCCGAGTGGCGGCGGCACGAGCACGGGCAGAAGCACCGGCGCCTGCGAATACTCGTCGGGCGCGCTCGTCGGAAAGTCCACCGACGCGATGCTGAACGCGACGGCGCCGATGATCACTGCGCTGTGCGCGAGCACCGAGATCGTGAATAAGCTCAGCCGCCCACTGGCTGCGCGCGTCTGCGCATGAACGACGGAAGTCTCGAACATGATTGCCTCCTATGGATTCGTTCGACTCGGCGCGAGCGCGGAACGAAACCGCAGAGGGTCACGGACGAGTGACAAGACGGTTCCTCGGGTTCCTCGGGGTACCTCGGGTTCCTCGGGTTCCTCGGAGTTCCTCGGGGGGAAGGACTTGAATCCCCTCCGAGGAACTCCGAGGAACCCGAGGAACTCCGAGGTACTTAAAAAAAGGCCTCCCTGCTTGCGCAGAGAGGCCTTCGTTCACTTCGATGATTTGGCGCTTACGGCTTCTTCGTGCAGATCGTGTACGTGCCGCTGCCGCTGTACGCGTAAACGCGCCAGCGATACGTGCCCGCCGTGCCGTTGTAGTTGATGCTCTCCGTGGAGGTCGCGCCCTCACTGCGGGCGACGATCGTCCAGGTGGAGCCGCTCAGCTTCTGCAGATAGAGGTCGAAGTCGGTGCCGGCCGGCCCGGTGAGCGTCGCGGTGTGCGCGCCGCTGATCGAGGAGACGTAGCCCGAGCTGCTCGGCTTGTACGAGTTCGCGCCGGTGCCCGAAAGCGTGCCGGTTGCGCTCGTGCACGTCCCGCCACCGCCACCGCTGCCGGCGTACGTCGCCTTGATGGAAACGCCGGAGAACGTCGAATACGCGTGGATGCTGATGAACCAGTCGCCCGCGACCGGATTCGTCACGTTGACCGTCTCCGCGTTGCCGCTGAGATATGGACGATAGTCATAGCTCGACGACGTCGGCTGCGAGCCGCGCTTCACATACAGATCGCCGTCGCCCGTGCCACCCGACATCACGATCGCGAGCGAGGTCTGGCTCGCCGGAACCGCGATCTTGTAGTGCTTCCAGCTTCCCGTCGAACCGCTCTGGCTGGTGAGAGCCACGCCGTTCGAGAGCACCACCGTCGGAGCCGGACCGGCAACACCGACTGCGTCCCACGCGAGATTGACGGAGGCCGCCGCGGCTGCGCCGTAGAGATCGCTCGCGGCCTGCGCCGTCGCCGTGCGCGCACCGCTGAAGTTGGTGTTCGAGTTCATGTAGACGGTTAGCGCGCGATACCAGATCCGCGCGCCCATGTTGATCGACGTCATGGCAGTCGCATTGAGCGCCGTGACGTTGACCGTGGTCTTGCCGCGCGGATGCGTGCCGCCGGTGACCATCAGCTTGAAGGCGAGGTTGGCGATGCCGGAGTTGATGTGCACGCCGCCGCCGTCTTCGGAGCCGGTGTAGCGGGTCGGGTAGTAGTCCGAATCGCCCGACGAAGTCGGATCGGCCATGGAGCGAAGTGCGTCGCCGGAGACGCCGGGCGTATAGATGTCTTCGCCGACTTTCCACGTGTCGGAGCTGACCGCGCCGTCTTTCCACGCTTCGACTGCCGCGGCCATGATGTCGGAAGTCGCTTCGTTCAGCGCGCCGGACTCGTTCGCGTACACGAGATCCGCGCTGTAGGTGGTCACGGCGTGGGTGAGCTCGTGCGCGCCGACGTCGAGCGCGTTGCCGAGAGGCGAGAAGTTGGTGCCGTCGCCGTCGCCGTAGACGAGCTGCGAGCCGTTCCAGAACGCGTTGTTGTACGCGACGCGATGGTGCACGGTGGTGCGGATCTGCGCGCCGGCGTTGTTGAACGAATCGCGGCCGTGAACCGCGCTGTAGTAGTCATACGACGTGGCCGCGTGCGCGTGCGCGGTCGAGATCACGGAGTCCGACGTGGAACCGCCCGTCTCGCTCAGCACGAGCGTGCCCGGGAGCGACGAGCTCTGATTGCCGTTGTACGTGGCGCGGTTGCGCGCGCGGTGGATCTTCGGAGCGCGCAGCACGAGGTCGCCGCTGATCGCGTCGGCATAGAGGACGTCGATCTCGTCGCCCTGCTCGCTGCGATAGCTCACTGTCACGGCGTACGCGAGGAACGCGTTGCCGCGCTCGTTCACAACGTACGTCAAACGCGGCCATTCGCTGTACGCGCCGTCGATGCCTGCCTGTCCGGCAGCGCGCTCGATCGCCGACCAGCCGCTCAGGGCAGGATCGCGCGGGAGCTCGCGGCTCGGCTTGAAGCGGCCATTGACCGCGAGGACGTTCCGGTCGGCGTCGGAGTGCACGATCATCTCGGCACCGATCACCGGCAGTCCGTTGACGCGCTGCTGCAAGCGTACGTGCGACTGGCCGAGCTCGTCGATGAACTCACCGATCGGCTCGAAGGTCTCATCGCCGACGGCCTGGAACAGGCTCTTCTTCTGTTCCATGAAGGCCTGCGCCGCGAAGGTCGCCTTACCAGGAGGCAGTTTGCCGAGGTTGCCCTGGACGAACTCAGCGCCTCCGCGGTCGATGGACCGCTGGGTGCGCATCATCCGCTCTTCTACTTCGTTTTGACCGAACGCCACCGTTGCGGTCAGGAGCATTGCGACTGCGAGTAATTTCTTCATCCTCTATTGAATCCTTTCCTGTTGATGGCCGGCCGTCCCTAAGGCAACGGAGAAGCCAACAGCTAAGTTGTTGATTCTAATGAAGAAGCGACTACTGCTGGCCTAGAATACGACCCGTTACTGATCTGTGAACGGGTCAAAATCTATTCACATGGGTACCGTCGGGACCCGCAACGGACCGGGAGGCCGCCGGAGGCCTCCCGTCTTGAGTGACCTCTGGCACGCTTCGTTCGTAGAGCATGGCGATGGCGAAGTTGCTGCGGGATCCCCAACTGGAAGCGCTCGTTCGCGAGCTCAATGATGTGGACGGCGCCACAGACGAGGCGCGTGCGGTCTCCGCGTGGCCGTCGAGCGTGCCGGAAGGCAACGCGCTCGAGACGCTCCTCATCGAAGTCGCGCAACGCGGCGCGAGCGATCTGCTCATCGTCGCGGGCGCGCCTCCGGTGTTTCGCATCGGCGGCCGTCTGTCGCGCACCGCCGATGCGCCGCTCGCGAATGACGACATCCATAACCTGCTCGCGGGTGTGATCACAGGACGCGTGCGCGAGAAGCTCGAATCCGACGGCTCCGCCGACTTCTCGCTGCGCCTTGGCCGCCCTGCGACGGAAGACGATCGGCGCGCGTGGCGCTTTCGCGTCAACGTGCATCGCCAGCGCGGCACGCTCGCCGCGTCGATCCGCGCGTTGCCGACGGAGATCCCGACGATCTCGCAACTGCGCTTGCCGGCTTCACTCGCGGAGCTGGTGAAACCGCAGCGCGGGATGGTGCTCGTGTGCGGTCCGACGGGCTCGGGTAAATCGACGACGCTCGCGGCGCTGGTCGGTGAAGTGAATCGCACCGAGGCGCGGCATATCATCACGATTGAAGATCCGATCGAATACGAACATCGCAACGCGAAGTCGATCATCGAGCAGGTGGAGATCGGACGCGACGCGCCGTCGTTCGCGGCATCGTTGCGCGCGTCGCTGCGGCAGGATCCGGACGTGATCCTGGTCGGCGAGATGCGCGATCTCGAGACCGTGGCGACGGCGTTGACCGCGGCAGAAACGGGACATCTGATTCTGTCGACGCTGCACACGAGCGATGCCGCGCAGGCGATCCATCGCATCGTGGACGTCTTCCCGCCGGTGCAGCAGACGCAGATCCGGCAACAGCTCGCGCTCAGCCTCAACGCGATCGTGGTGCAGCACCTCATCCCCCGTTCCGACAACCAGGGCCGCGCCGTCGCGGTGGAAGTGCTGCTCGCGAACAACGCGGTGCGCAATCACATCCGCAACGAGAAGCTGCAGAATCTCGCCACCGAGATCACGCTCGGCAAACGTCAGGGAATGATCTCGCTCGAGGATTCACTCGCGGGACTCGTGCGCGAAGGGTTGGTCACCGCGGAGGATGCGCGCGTGCGTGCGTCACGGCCGGACGAGCTGGATTCGCTGCTGCGCGGATCGCGATGACATCTGGAGCGCCGGGCTCCGAGCCCGTCATTCGTGTTTCGACGGGCTGAGAGCCCCTCGTTCCAGATTGCACTCCCGCTGCGAATCGTTTTCGCTGGACATCTCCGGAGCCTCGATGATGCGCACACCCTCACGCGGCGCATCGACCGCATCCGCGATCGCGCGCACGACCTGCGCGAGCTTCACCGGATAGAGCCGCGCCGCGGTGTCGCGATGCGCGGGGAGCGCGCCCCAGATCCAGTACAGCGGCAGCAGAGCGTACGGCCACCAGTGGCCGGGGCCGAGCACGTACCAGGGGCGGATGAACGTCGCGGCGATGCCGCTCTCGCGCACGAGCCGCTCCCCTTCCGCGCGCACGGCGAGGTAGTCCTTCATCACCGGCGCCGGTTGCGCGACGCTGAGATAGACGAAGTGGCGAATGGAGCTTCCGGCGACGGCGCGCACCGATTCGCGAATGGCGACGAGATCGATCTCGCGAAACTGTTTCGCTTTCGCCGGCGACGGATGCGGCACACCGACGAGTTGAATGAACGTCTCGCTCGGCGCGATCGACCGCCCGAACGTCGCCGCGTCGAGCGCATCGCCCATCACCGGCTCCGCGCCGTCCGGCAACTTGCCGATCGATGACGGCCGCACCAGCGCGCGTACGGTATGGCCGCGCGCGATGAGCTCGGGAACGAGATGACGTCCGATGTAGCCGGTCGCGCCGGCGATGAAGATGTTCATGTTGCGACTACGTGCCACGCGTGCGCGCGGACGTATCGCGTCACCAGGCGATGCCGTAGTCCTCGCCGTGATTCGAGCTGCCGCCCCACATCGTGCCGTGCTCGCGATCGAACCAGATCGCGTTGATCGGGCCGGACGTGCGCTCTTCGAACGTCATGTCGTAGCCCATGCCTCGCAACTCGTTGCGCACCCACGGCGGCGTCTGTTGGTTCAGCAGAATGCGACCCGGCACAGACTGCCGGTCGCCGAGCCACTTGCGCTGCTGGAACGTGTTGAAGTTCGCCGCCTCCGACGCTTCCTGCGGTGTCATCCCGAATTCGACGACGTTGAGGAAGAACTGCAGGAGGTTCTGGTCCTGCGTGTCGCCGCCCTGCACAGCAAACGCGAGATACGGCGCGCCGTCCTTCAGCGCGAGCGTCGGCGTGAGCGTGACATGCGGACGCTTGCCGGGCTCGATCACGTTGTATGGATTCTGCGCGCGATCGGTGTCGAAGCTCTGCGCGCGCTGACTCAGACCGACGCCGGTTTTTCCGGCGATGACCGCCGGAACCCATCCCCCGCTCGGCGTGACCGAAACGACCCAACCTTCCTTGTCCGCCGCTTCGATCGACGTGGTGCCGAGACGGAAGGACTCGTCGAATGCTTCGAGCTCGGCGGTCGTGCGCGGCTTCGCGGCGGTTTCGCTCCAGTTCTTCAGCAAGTCGAGGAACGGATTCGTGTCGCGCTGATATGGATACGGATCGCCCGGTCCGATCTTCGGATCGTTCTTCTCCGGATTGACGAGCTTCGCGCGCTCGCGCGCGTAGTCCTTTGACAGCAGGCCGAGGACGGGCTCGTGCGGCGGAAAGTCGGGAGACGGGTCGCCGTAATAGAAATCGCGATCGGCGTACGCGAGGCTGAGCGCCTGATAGACGGTGTGGATGTAGCGCGCGCTGTTGTAGCCCATCGACTTCACGTCGAAGTTCTCGAGGATGTTCAGGGCCTGCAGCATCGACGGCCCCTGCGTCCATACCGTCAGTTTGTAGACGTCGACGCCTTTGTACTTCGTCATCACCGGCTCTTCGGTCTTGACCTGCCACTTCGCGAGATCCGTCGCGGTGATGAGGCCACCCTGCTCCTGAACTGAACGCGCGATCTCCTGCGCGATGTCTCCTTTGTAGAAACGGTCGTACGCCGCGTAGATCGCTTCCTTGCGATTCCTGCCACGCTTGAGCGCCTGCTGTTCGGCATCGACGAGCTTGCGCAGCGTCGCGGCGAGATCGGGTTGGCGGAACATCTCGCCCGCTTTCGGCGCCTCGCGTTTCGTGGCGTCTTCCGAAGCGTGCGGCAGAAACACCGCGGGCGAATACTTCCACTCCTTGATGCGCGCTTTCTGCCGCTCGATGCCGTTTGCGAGCTGCGCCTCGATCGGAAAGCCATCCGCCATCTGAATGGCGGGTGCGAGCACGTCTTTCAGCGACAGCGTTCCGTACTCCGCGAGCATGACCATCAGGCCGCCGGGCGTGCCGGGAGTGACGGCCGCGAGCGGACCATACTCGGGCGGGAACGCCATCTTCTTCGACGCGTAGTACTCGGCAGTCGCACCACTCGGCGCGACGCCGAGCGCGTTGATGCCGATGACCTTCTTCGTGCGCGGGTTGTAGATGAGGGCCTGCGTTTCGCCGCCCCATCCGAGCGTGTCCCACATCGTGCACGTGGCCGCGAGCATCGAACAAGCCGCGTCCACCGCGTTGCCGCCTTTCTGAAACATCATCGACCCCGCGGTCGCGGCGAGCGGCTTGCCGGTGATGGCCATCCAATGCGCGCCGTGCAAAGGCGGCTTCTGCGTGCGCTGCGCGGCGAGCGGCAACGCGAGGACCATGGCGAACGCGAGTGTCACGTGTTTCATGCGGCGAATCGTATTCGCTGAGTCTCAGAGTGGCAAAGTCTCAGAGTCTCAGAGGGTAGGGAGCCACGTGCGCAGAACGCTCCGCTCGACCCCTCTGAGACTCTGAGACTCTGCCACTCTGAGACTCTTCCCGGGCTCCCGAATTGCAATCACCCGTAGCGTGCGACATCGCACCGGAAAGGAACCTGGAATGGCACGCAAACAAGAATCGCGGACGAAGGGATTCGACCGCCTCCGCGGCGCCGCAAGCGCCCTCAAGAGGATGTTCACACGCGGAGACGGCGCGGCGGAGCTCGACGACTCCGATCGCTCCATGTCGACGCAGTCGACGTCGCGCGGAGGCAATCGCCACACGGCGCAGGCGCCGGCACGGACCACGCGTCGTGAAGCCGACATTCCGCTCGACGTCATCGATCGCGCATACACGCCTTCCGACACGAGCTCGAAAACGTCGTTCCGCAGCAACGGCGCCGATCACCAGAAAGATCAGGAATTCGCTCTCGGCGTCGCCGACGATCGTTGGAACGACGAGGACCGCATCACCAACAAATCGGGCGATCCGCGCATCGGCACACACCGGCGCACGTACGAGCCGGCAGAGGCACGCACGGAATCGCGCGAGTAACAGCGAAGGAGGAGAACACATGGCTGAAGACTCGAACAGCGGATGGGGAACGGGGACCGGCGGCTCGGGCACCGGCTCGACCGGAACTACAGGGGGAACATCGTCCGGCGGCGGTACGATCGGTAGCGGAACCAGCGCCAGCGGCGGCGGCAGCATGGGCGGCGGCACCGGCAGCGGCGCGGGCTCGTTCGGCGTGACCAGCGCGACCGATCGCGGCACCGGATCGGAGCTGTGCCCGCATTGCGGTCAGTCCCTCAAGGGCGGCGGACTCGAGCAATTCCTCGGGCGCCTCGGCATCACCGAGGACATGATCAACAACCTCAAGACCCAGTTCCAGAACGTCGAGATCGACGAGTACCTAAACACCGCTCGCGACTACCTGAAAGACTCGAGCGGCAAGGCGACGACGTATGCGAAAGAGAACCCAGGCAAAGTCGCGGCCGGCGTGGCCGCGCTCGCACTCGGCGCCGGTCTGATCTACGCGGCGACGAATCGCGACAAGACCTAGTGCAACTGCAGTATGACCGGGAGGGCGACGGACCGCTCGTCGTCCTCCTTCATGGCTTTCCCGAATCGCGGAAGACCTGGACGCGGCAACTCTCCGCGCTCGCGAACGCGGGTTTCCGCGCCGTCGCTCCCGACCTCCGCGGGTACGGCGCTTCACCGAAGCCGCGCGGCATCGCTGCATATCGCGTTGCGCTCATCGCCGAAGATGTCATCGAGCTGATCGCATCCCTCGGCGGTGCGCCGTGTGTGCTGGTCGGGCACGACTGGGGCGCCGCGGTCGCGTGGCACATCGCGATGATGAGGCCCGACGTGATACGCAAGCTGGTCATCCTCAACGTGCCGCATCCGTCCGCCATCTCACGCGAAGTACGGCGCAGTTGGCGGCAACGACTCAAGCTCTCGTATCAACTCTTCTTTCAGCTTCCGCTGCTGCCCGAGCTGGCAATGAAGATCGTGACGCGGCAATGGCGCCGCGACTTCACGCCGTTGATCAACTACTACCGCGCGCTGCGTTACAAACGCGAGCGCTCGCGCCGCGTCGAGATCGAAACACTCATCATCTGGAGCGAGCGCGAGCCGGTGTTTCTCCCCTCGACCATCGAAGACATCGACAAGTGGGTGCCGAACGCGCGCATCGAGCGCGTTCCGCGCGCCGGCCACTACGTGCAGCGCGACGCGCCGGAACGCGTCAACGAGCTGCTGATCGCGTTTACGCTTTCTGCGCCTCGCGCCACTCCTGCCACTGCTGCGCAACCGACGACGTGAACGTGAGGCGCGGAGTCCATGCCGTCTTCTCGCGTGTGATCTTCGAAAAGATCCGCTGATCGACCGCCAGCGCATCGGCGAACGATCCCATCGTCTCGCGTGCTTTTTCGAGAGGAACGCGTTGGATCTCGAGATCAGGCGAGACGGCGCGCATGCTTTCGTCGAGCGTTGCATCGGAATCGTCGATGCCATGCAGCATGCCGGATGCTCTCTGCTCGACGATGCGGACGTAGAGATCCGCAAGCTCGCTGATGTGCACCATCGCCCAGCGATTCCTGCCGTCGCCGACGAGTGTCGTCGCGCGCTTCTGCTCCGCGGCCGCGAACCAATCGGCGCAGATGCTCTGGCGTCCGCCGTATACGACGCCGGGCCGCAGCACCGCCCCGCCCGCATCGAGCACGATCTGTTCGTGCGGCGGACGCCACGCCACGATGTCCAGCGGCTGCGCCGGCGTGGTTTCATCCGCCGACGTCGTGTTGCCGACGACCCAGACGCCGGAGGTGAAGAGAACGTGGCCGCCGAGTCCGATGAAAGTATCGATCGCGTTGCGATCGGCAGCGACTGTGTTCTGCCGTGACTGCGCGGTGTGCACGAACGCATCGAAGCCGCCGAGTTGCTCGCGCAGCGACGGAAGCGACTCGAGATCGCCGCCGAGGATCGCGACGCCGAGCTCGCGAAGCTTTCCGCTATCGGCGTCCGGACGAACGAGCGCCGTCACTTCGTGATTGTTTTTGCGGAGAGCGCTGGCGACCGCCGAGCCGATGTAGCCGGTCGCGCCGGTGAGAAAGATATTCATGAGCGACGCAATCTGGAACGGCGGGCTTTTCGCCCGCCGTCCCGTGGCTCGACGGGCTGAGAGCCCGTCGCTCCAGTTATTTCTTTTTCGATTCCATCGCCTTGCGGAACGCAAGCGCCATGGCGGACTCGCTGGAACCTTCGTCGTTCCGCTCATCCATGAACTTCGTGTATTCCTCGCGCTCGGCGGCGGCCTTCGCCGCTTCGTGGCTGAGGGAGATGCGCTTGCGCTGCGGGTCGATGCTCATGATGCGCACCAGCAGCTTCTCGCCGGCCTTGTGCATCTCGGAGGGATCGGTCCCCGCGGGTGCGTTGATCTCGGAGTTCGGGATGAGTCCGGTCAGGCCGGGCTCGAGCTCGACGAAGATGCCGGGCGCGGCGCCATGATCGACGGTGCCTTCCACCACTCGGCCCGCTGAATAGCGATGCGCCGCCGTCTCCCACGGATCTTCGGTCGCAACCGCGCGCAGAGAAAGCGAAAGGCGCTTCTTCGACGGATCGACCTCGCGCACCCAACCCTGCACGTTCGATCCGATGGCCACTTCCGCGTCGCCCGGCTTCACGCCGTGCGGCAACTGCGAGACGTGTACGAGACCATCGACGCCCGGTTCCACTTCGACGAAGTAGCCGAAGTCGGTCGAGCGGACGATGCGGCCGTTGAACTGCGTGCCCGGCGTGTAGCGGTCAGCGACATCCGACCACGGATCGGGCTCCTGATCTTTCATCGACAGCGAGATACGCTTGCCGTCGTTCTCGATCTTGATGACCTTGACGTGGACTTCCTGTCCGATCTGGACGACGTCCTGCGGATTCGTAACGCGGCGGCGGCTCATCTCCGAAACGTGGAGCAGGCCGTCGATGCCGCCGAGGTCGACGAATGCGCCGAACGGGGTGAGGGTCTTGATGCGGCCGGTGAGCTCGGCTCCCGGCACGATGCGCGCGCGCGTTTCCGCGGCGCGTTCCGCGGCTTCTTCCTTCAGCAGCGCGGCGCGCGAGACGACGATGCGGCGGCCGTCCTCGGAAAGCTCGGTCACGCGGAACTCGATCGTCTGATTCACGAACGCGTCCGGATTCTCGATCTTGCCGAGCGCGATCTGCGAGAGCGGGCAGAACGCGCGCAGGCCGGCGATGTTCACTTCGAAGCCGCCTTTGTTGCGGCCGGTCACCCTGCCCTCGACAGGCAGGCGATTCTCGAAAGCGGCGCGAAGCTGGTCGAGTGAAGCCTTCCCCTTGATCAGCTTGCGCGAGACGCGCAACTCCGCGCCGGTCTTGACGACCGTGGCCTCGATCTGGTCGCCGATGTCGAGACCTTCGAGCTCCGCCGCATCCATGACGGCCTCGGAAGGTCCGCCGTAGGAAATGTAGGCATCATCGCCTGAGATCGAAACGATCGTGCCGCGCAGCGGCTCGCCCTGCTGGGGCGTTTTCAGGTCCAGGTTCTCCATCGCCTCGGCAAAGGACGTAGCCTCGGCGTTCTCTCTCGACTGAATCATGGGGGTTTGCGTTACCTTTCAGTGATTGGTTCTCGGGTCGTGAGAACGGTTGGGACGTGCATCGTACTCGAATTTGCGAGCAAGGTCACGACCGAGATGACCCGACAACCGGGGGTGTTCGGAAAAAATTTTCGGCGTGGTCACTCGACCCAAAAGGTCGGGATTCACTCGACCCGGAAGGTCGGGATTCACTCGACCCGGAAGGTCGAGATTCACTCGACCCGGAAGGTCGCCTTCGCCACCACCGGATCGCTCGTGCTGTAGGCGCGCAGGTTGAGTCCCTTGTCGAGCGCCTGCACCCACGCGATCGACCACTGCCCCTTCGCCGCGAACTGCGGAATCTCGAGCCTGCCGATGAACGTCTGCCCGTCGGTGGATGGCATGAACGTCACCGGACGCCGTGCACCGCCGACGCCGCCGGGCGGAATCGCCTGCGCGCTCAGCGTCGACGCGCCACAACCACCTTCGTCCACCATCTGCGCATTCACCGTGATCACGCTCACCTGCGCGTTCGACACGACCGTCGGAGTCAGCGTCAGCATCACCACCTGCGGCGGGATGCCGTCGCATATTTCGGCGGAGATGTTGAGCGAGACCGCGCGCACGACCTGGTTGCTCTCGCCGCGGAACGTGGTCATGTTGTTCGCTTTGTCCTGCAACTGGACCTGTTCGAGCGCCCACGCGCCGCAGTCGAGGCACGACGGCGGCATGACCGAGCACTCCCACGTCGCGTTCGCACCCGGCCTGCAGCCGAAGCCGATCCGCGCCGCTTTCTGCGGACTGACGAACACACCGCTGACGAGCGACACGCCCGACTTGTCATCCTCGGCCTGAATGAAGAGTGTGTTCTTCTCGCCGGCGCGCATGGCCTGACGATCGAGCCAAACCGCTTTCAACTGCGGACCGCTCGAGTCCGGCGCGGATGACGCCACGCGAAACGTCGCACTGCCCGGCAGCGTCCCTTGCGATTGATTGAGGCTGACGTTGTTGCTGGCGTTGTCCGTGAGCGTCAAGTACTTCACGCTCCAGGTCCCTTCCGGTGCTTCCTTCGGGATGCTGATGTTCGCGACGAAGCGGTTGGTCTCCCCTTCGCGCGTGCACGAGAATCCCTGCAGCGAACCGCTCGGGCTGGTGATCACGCCCGACACGCTGCGCACGCCGGAGAGGTTGTCATTCACGAACGCCGCGAACATCGTCGTCTCGCCGTCCGCGATCTCCGCCGGCGTGAACTGCGCGGTCAGCAGTTGCGGAGGAACGGTGTCGGTCTCCGGATCGTCCTCGGCCTGCGGCCCGCGCGGCTCCTCGGAGGTCGTGGTGCGAGATGACGGCGAATCATTCGGAGCACGCGACGCTTGCGATTGCGGCTGTGGCGGACGCGGTGTCGGAGGCTGCGCGATCTGCGGCTTCGCGCGATTGATCCCGAGCGCGTTCGCGACCGGCGTGACGATGCGATCGAACAACGTCGGAGGTTCGGCCGCCGCGGTTGCGGCACGGGGCGAGGCAGCGGGCGGCGCGGAGCGCAGCAGCTCGTTGTATCGCTCTTCGCGCGTTCTCCGCTGCGCGATCGTTTCCGGCTTTCCGTTCGAATCGGTGGGCACGAGGGTGTACGCCTCCTCCGATTCCGTCGCGGCGTTCTCCAGCGTTCCTTCCGCGGACGCGGTCGCTCCCGCAACGGAAGCGGTTGCGGGCGCGAGCTCTTCCTCCACCTGCAGCGAGCGCAGGCGCATCCATACCGCCACGGCGAACACGATGCCGAGGACCGTGAAGAAGATCGGAAGGAAGGCGCCTTTTTTCAGTTGACCACTCCGGGGACGGCAAGCGTAAACGGCGAGATCTCCGCTTCGAATCGGTCGCCCTCGCGCGTACGCATCGTGTATGTGCCGTGCATCGTTCCCATCGACGTCGGCAACGGACAGAAGCTGGTGTATTCGAACGTCTCACCGGGATCGAGCTCGGGGAACTCGCCGACCACGCCGGGCCCCTGCACGCGCTCGACGTTGCCGTCGCCATCGGTGATGATCCATTCGCGGCTGACGAGCTGCGCGCTCTCGTCGCCGACGTTGGAGATCCGGACATGATAGGCGAACGTGTAGGTTTCGCGGTTGCTCTGGTCGGGGAGATACTCGCTCTCGATTTCGATGCGGATCCCGCGGGTAGTGGTGTCGGACATGATGGCAACGTGTAGAGCGCGCTTCGGCCGCGCGTTGTTCCCTCTGCTTCTTATTGTTGCATGCGTCCCGCCGCTCCTCGGTCAGCCGGCGAACGTCCAGGCGGCAGAGCCTTCGACGATCGTGGTCCCCATCCGGGCCAGCCTCGCACCGCTCGTGCCGGAAATCGAGGCGCGGGTACCGAAAACGTTCGCGGACAAAACGCGCGAACGCGGCATCGACATCCGCTACGAGGTCGCGCGTGCTCCGATTCAGTTGCAGATGATCGGCGGCGGACTGCACTCTTCGACCACGATGAAGTACGCGCTCGAGGCATGCCGCGGACGCTTTCCGTGCATCTCGTGCGGCTTCGGCGAAACGCGACGCCTCGCCGACATCAAGCTGCATTCGAAACTGGAGTGGGATGCGGCGTGGCGCATCCGTTCGACGACGCGTCCGCTGCCGGTGCATTACCCGAAACGTTGCCAGGTGACATGGCTCGACCTCGACATCACGCGCCGCTTCGTCGCGCCGGTCGTCGAAGAGCAACTCCGCGAGACAGCGGGCATCATCGATCGCAACACGCCAGCGCATACGAACATCCGGCCGCATGCACAACAGATCTGGAGCGCGTTGCAGACGCCGGTCGAGCTCGCGCCGCGCACGTGGCTCGTGCTCGAGCCGAACGACGTCGCGTTGACGCCGATCCAGGGATCGGGCGCGCTGGTGACGAGCACGCTGCTGCTGAAGGCGCAGACGCGCGTGGTGATCGGCGAACGTCCCGTCGTCGTTCCGCGTCCGCTTCCAGCTCTGAAAACCGGTATCGCACAAAACGCGAGCATCCGCGTTCCGTTTGATCTGCAACTTTCCTACGAGGACGCCAGCCTCTTCGCGACACGCGACTTCGCGGGGAAGACGTACAAGGTGGACGGGAAACCGCTGACGGTCGAATCGATCCGTCTCGCACCGGCCGCAAACGGACGCGTGCTCGTGGAAGCGCAGATCGACTATCGCGGCGGTACGCTGCGCAACTATCGGGGGCTGGTGTATCTCGAAGGCACGCCGACGTTCGACACGGCAACGAAGAGCATCGTGGTGCCAGACCTCGAATACTCGCTCGACCCCAAACGTCGCGGGTTTCTGCGACGGATCGTCGAGCGCGCGGCGCACATTTCGATCCGGCAGCGACTGCGCGAGTCCGCTCGCTTCGATCTCGCGCCTCGCATCGCCGAACTGCGCGCAGAAGTCACGCGCGCGCTGACGCGCGACCTCGGCAAAGGCGTGCACCTGCGCGGCATCGCCGACGCGATCGAGCCATCGTCGGTGACGGCGTTGCCGGCGACGATCCAGGTCCACGTAGTCGCCACCGGCCGCGCCGAAGTGCTATGGAGCGCGGCGGCAGAGCCGCCGCTTTGAAAGCGGCAGCTGCGCTGCCGCACTCCTTAAGACGGCTATTCGCCGATGATGTCGCTGAAAAACGCGTCGCTTGCGACCGGCCGGCCCAGGAACCGCTCGACCAACTCGCGCGCGGGCTCTTCGCTCCCGCGGCTCAGAATGAGCTCGCGGAAACGTCGCCCCGTCTCCCCATTCATCAAATCCGCGCCGAATGCGGAGACGAGATCGAGCGCGATCACCTTCGCCCACATGTAGCCGTAATACCCGGCCGCATAGCCCGACGCGATGTGCTCGAACGTGCCCGGGAACTGCGTCCCTTCGACGTAGCCCATCGGCGTCTCCCCTTCCATCCGCGCCCATACATCGAGCGCGCGGCCGGGGTCCTCATTCGACAGCGCCATGTCGAACGAGGCGTAGAGAAGTTGACGTCCGTAGTCGATTCCTGATCCGTATCGCTTCGCCTTGTTCAGGCGCTCGACGAGTGACTCGTCGATGGCCGGACAGCTCTCGCAGTGATTACGCAGCAGCGAGAGACTTTCCATCCGGCTCGCCCATTCCTCGTACATCTGCGACGGCGCCTCGACGAAGTCGCGCTGCACGCTCGTGCCCGCGTGCGCGCTGTAGTGCGTGTCGGAGAGCACGCCGTGCAGCACGTGCCCGAACTCGTGCAGCAACGTCTCGAGCTCATCGTGCGTGAGGCCTTCGCGATTGAAATTCGTGACCAGCACGCTGATCGGCTTGCGTCCCGTCCGGCGGCTCACGCCGCGCACCGGCCACGCCGCCGCGTGTTTGTACTTGCCGTCGCGCGGATAGAGATCGAGATAGATTCCGCCGATGAACGCGCCGCTTTCGGCATCGCTGACGTCAATGTAGAGCACTTCATCGTGCCACACCGGCACCTGCCGCTGCTCGAAGCGCACGCCGTACAAGCGCTCGCTGATGTCGAGCATCCAGCGCACGGTCGGCGCGGTCGGAAAATACTTGCGCAGCTCTTCCTGATCGATCGCGTAACGCCGTTCGCGGATGCGCTCGCGGTAGTACGAGACATCCCACCGCTCGATCCGGGCCTGCTCGGCAGGTACACCGCTCAGCTCTCCCTTGATCGCGGCGAGCTCGCCGAGGTCGCGGAGCTCGGCTTCGGTGACGACGTTGCGGACGTCATCGAGGAACTTCGTGACGGTCTCCGGATTCTCGACCATCCGTCTCTTCGTCACGTAGTGCGCGTAACTCGGCACCTCGTAGAGATCGGCGATCTCCTTGCGCAACGCGACGATCTCATCGAGCACGTCGAGATTGCGCGGAGTGCCGCGCAGCGTGTTCGCCGTCCAGTAGCGCCGGCGCGCATCCGCGTCGTGCGCGTTCATCATGAAGGGCACGTAATCCGGATAGTCGAAGCCGGCGATGTAGTTCCCCTCTTCGTCGCGCGCCACGCGATCGAGCCACGACTGCGGCAGGCCGCGGCACTCCTCCGGCGTGAAGCGAAGGTGCGTGTCGTTCTCGCGGATGTTCTTCGCGAACTCCTGGCCGAGCTCCGTGAGCCGCTCCGAGATCTCTTTGAAACGCTCGCGTTTTTCGGCGGGCAGAGAAACGCCGCTGTCCTCGAACGCCTCGAGCAGATGTTTGCGCAGCTCGCGCGCGGCGATCGAATGCGGCGTCACGCACTCGACGCGCGCGTAGAAAGCCTCGTTCTGGAAGACTTCGGTGAGGAAGATCGATTCCTGCACCAGCGCGATGTCGCACGCGTCGCGCACCGCTTTGTCGGGATGCACACTGTTGAGCAGCGAGATCACGCCGAAGGCGTCTTCCAGCACGGTGCCGGCCTCATCCCATGCGTCCAGCACGCGCTCGACGTTCGCGTCATCGAGTGGAATCGTTTCAATCCGGGACAGCAGGTCACGCGCCATCGCCAACGCATCCTCGGAAGCGCGAGACACCTGTTCAGCATCGAGAATGGGGATGGCCGGGCGCTCGGCGGCCGCGGGCCGCGGAACGGTCTCAGTGGTCATAGTCGCAGCGCATTGTATTCAGTTCCTCGGAGTACCTCCGAGTACCTCGGGTACCTCGGAGTTCCTCGGAGGAGATTGAGACTCCAACCCCTCCGAGGTACTCCGAGGTACTCCGAGGTACCCGAGGTACTCGTGAAGCGCAACCCCCTGCGAGCAATTTGCGTACACAGACATATGCGACGTGTCCTGCTCCTGCTCCTGCTCTGCGCGTTACCGCTCTCTGCCGCTGATGACATGACCGCCGGCATGGCCGCGCTCGACGCCGAGCACTACGACAAGGCCGTCCAGATCTTCACGAAAGTGATCGCCGCGCAGCCGAAGAATGCGGAGGCGCACTTCCGCCGCGGAGTCGCGTACGGCGAGCTTGCCCAACGCGCCGGTATCCTCAAACAGGCATCGCTGGCGTCGAAGACCAAGACCGACTTCGAGCGCGCTGTCGCGCTCGATCCCAATCTGCTCGAGGCGCGCTGGGGCCTCATCAACTTTTACCTGCTCGCTCCCGGCTTCATGGGTGGCGGCGACGACAAGGCCATCGCGCAAGCAGCGCAGATCAAGAAGCGCGACGCACTCGCAGGCTACCGCGCGTATGCGCGCGTCTACACGCATCAGAAGAAGACCGACCTCGCGCGCAAGGAATACGTGGACGCCGTACGCGAAAATCCGAAGAGCGCGGAAGCGCGCTACATGCTGGCCGGCTTTCTGATCAACAACGACAAGAACTGGAGCGGCTCGTTGCACGAGCTCGACATGGCGCTCACGCTCGACCCGGCGTTCATGCCGGCGTACGTGCGCCTCGGCGCGCACGCGGCGCTCTCGGAAAGCAACTACGCACGCGGCGAGGAAGCGCTTCGCAAATACCTGACGCACAAGCCGGACGACAACGAGCCGCCGCACGCGATGGCGTGGTACTGGCTCGGCCTCGTGCAGGAAAAACAGGGAAAGAAGAAGGAAGCGAAGCACAGCTATCAGAGCGCGTTGAAGCTCGCGCCGAACGAGAAGCAGATCAAGGAAGCGCTGAAGCGGGTGAACTAGTCAACACCGGATACGGATTCACCGGGGTTCCCTTCCACCACTCTTTCGTCGGCGGCAGCACCTCGATCGCGAAATGCAGATGCGGCGCATCCGGCGCCGCGTTGCCGGTCGTCCCGACCGTGCCGATGATGGTGCCCTTCGCGAGAAACTGCCCTTCGTGCAAACCGGGCGCATACGAATCGAGGTGCGCGTAGTAGTACACGCGCTCTTCCTGCTGATCGAACTGATAGATGGTCAACCCGCCCGCGGCGCTCGTGAACAGCTTGCGTACCGTGCCGTCAACGGCTGCGATGACCGGCGTGCCGCGCGGCGCCATGATGTCGATCGCGCCATGGGTGCGCGTCCCGCCCCCGCGAAGCTGCAGGTAGTTGTCGCGAAGTTGGCTCGGCGCGATGCCCGCAACCGGTACGAGGATGTCGCCGAAACTCGCGTTCTCACTGGAGCGACGGGCTCTCAGTCCGTCGATGTCGATAACCGGCGGACTAAGAGCCCGTCGCTCCAGATTTTTGGGCGCCGCTGGCCGGGCGGCGGCACGAGGCTGCATCGCCGTCAGCGCGACGATGACACCGGCGCCGAGGATCCATCCTCCGAGCAACACCCGAAATGTACGCATGACGTTCGATAATGAACGGATCGTGCCTGAACTTCCCGATGTCGCCATTTATCTCGAAGCGCTCGAGGCACGCGTGCTCAGCCATACGCTCGAGAAGCTCCGGCTCGGCAACCCGTTCGTCCTGCGCACGGTCGATCCCGCCCCCGCCGAGCTCGCCGGAAAACGTGTCAACTCGCTCCGCCGTCTCGGCAAACGCATCGTCGTCGAACTCGAAGACGATCTCTTCGTCATCATCCATCTGATGATCGCCGGCCGCTTCAAGTGGCTCGAGCGAGGCGCGAAAATCCCCGGCAAGCTCGGCCTCGCGGCCTTCGATTTCGACAACGGCGCGCTCGTGCTCACCGAGGCGGGCTCGAAGCGGCGCGCATCGATTCACATCGTGCGCGGCGAAGGAGCACTGCGCGAGCATGATCGCGGCGGACTGGAGCCGCTCGAGATCTCGCTCGAACAATTCGCTTCGGCGCTCACGCGCGAGCGCCACACGCTCAAGCGCACCCTCACCGACCCGCAAACGTTCAGCGGCATCGGCAACGCGTACTCCGACGAGATCCTCCATCGCGCGCGACTCTCGCCCGTCCAGATGTCGACCAACCTCTCCGCCGCCGAGATCGAACGCCTCTACGACGCGACGCGCGAAGTGCTGGTCGAATGGATCGACCGACTGCGCGCCGAGGCCGGCAGCAAGTTCCCGGAGAAGGTCACGGCGTTTCGTCGGGAGATGGCCGTGCACGGCAAATACGACCAGCCGTGTCCCGTCTGCGGCACGCCCGTGCAGCGCATCGTCTACGCCGATAACGAGACGAATTACTGCGCGCGCTGCCAGACGGGCGGACGCCTCCTCGCCGACCGCGCCCTCTCGCGGCTCCTGCACGGCGACTGGCCCAAATCGATCGACGAGTTATGAGCCGCCGAGTACCTCGGAGTTCCTCGGAGTACCTCGGAGTTCCTCGGAGGGGCTGGTTCCTCTCTGGCTCATATCCCCTCCGCGGAACTACGAGGTACTCCGAGGTACCCGAGGTACCGGTCCTGTGGTCTAACGTTTCCCGCCCCCCCACGTCTATGCCACCAGAACAATGCTCCAGGCGGTCATGACCACGACGATCCCCGGCTCCGCGCCCTCTGCTGCAGGCGCCGATGACCAGCGGCTCGCCAGCCGATGTGCCGCCGGAGACACGACGGTCTTTGAAGAGATTTATCGGAAGTTCGGGGAAAAGATGAAGAGCGTCGCCTGGAATCACCTCGGCAACGTGTCGGATGCCGAGGATGCGGTCCAGGAGACGTTCCTGAAGATCCATCGCGCGGCGACGACCTTCACCGGCGAAGCGTCGTTCTCCACGTGGGCGTACCGGATCCTCGTCAATACGTGCCTCGACACGCTGCGCAAGCGCAAGCGGCGCATCGAAGAGACGCACCTCGACGATGAATTCGAGCCGATCGAGCGGACCGCGCCGAACGTCGACGACATGAAACGCATCGCGCTGCGCCGCATGCTCGATGAGCTTCCCGAACAGCGCCGCGCCGTCTTCACGCTGTTCGAAATCGAAGGACTCAGCCACGCCGAGATCGCCGAGATCCTCGGCATCAGCGAAGGGAACTCCAAGTGGATCCTCTTCGCCACCAAGAAAGAGCTGCAACAGAAGTGGACGCAACAGACCCGGGACAAATCATGAAGATCCAATGCAGTGAGCTCGACGACCTCCTCTTCGACGCCTCGCCTCTCGCGATGGAGACGGCCGCACGGCACGCGGAAGGATGCGCCGAATGCGCGGCGAAGCTGGCCGCGTGGAACGACATCAGCGACACGGCGCGTTCGATGCGGACGTCGTGGGACAACGACATGCTCTGGCCGCGCATCGAGCGCGCTCTCGTCAAAGAGCGTCAGAGTGAGCGGCAGCGGCAACGTTCGCGCACGAAGTGGCTCTGGCAAGTCGCCGCCGGCCTCATTCTCACCCTCGGCCTCGGCAGCACGATGTTCTACGCACTGCGCACGCAGACGCGCGACGCGGCGTTCGATCGCGACATCCTCCGCCTCAGCGCGATGGATGAAGTCGAGCGCGCCGAGCGCACGCACATCGAGGCCATCAAGCGCCTCGAGCGTGTGGCGGAGGCGAAGCTCGACGATGCGCAGACGCCGCTGATGGTCTCGTACAAAGAAAAACTGATGCTGCTCGATGACGCCATCGCGGAATGCCAGGCCAACATCGAGCAGAACCGACAGAACGCGCACCTTCGCAAGCAACTGCTGTCGATGTACACCGACAAGCAGGAGACGCTGATGGACGTGCTGCGGGAGGACGACCATGTCTCGAATCAATAAGCTGCTGCTGCCCCTGCTCGTCCTCATCGCTCTGCCCCTGTGGGCGGAGGACGACGACTCGCGCTTCGAAGTGAAGTACGGCAAGAACTTCAATTTCAGCGGCGGCCGCGTCTCCATCGATCACGGTTTCGGCGATCTCGTCATCCGCACGCATAACAGCTCGCAGGTGCAGGTGCGCGCGACCATCCGTTCGTCCGACGAAGACATCGGCAAGCAGATCCGCATCATCGCGAACGAAAGCGCGTCGGGCGTCACCGTGCGCACTGAGTTCCCTGAGATCCGCAACTGGCGCGGCCATCTCTCCTACTCCGTCGACATGACGGTGACGCTGCCGGCGAACGCGCCGCTCCTCGCGAAGAACCGCTTCGGCAGCACCGATGCCCGCGGCCTGCAGGCGGCGAGCACGATCGAGAACAAGCAGGGCTCCATCGAGTTTGCCGACAGCCGCGGTGCGCACTCGCTCGTGAACTCGTTCGGCTCGATCGACGCGGAAGACCATCGCGGCGATCTCACGATCTCGAACACGAACGGCTCGATCTCGGTGCGCAAAGTCGAAGGGACGCTGACGGCGAACAATCGCTTCGGCTCGGTCAATGTCGCCGACGTGCAGCGCGGCGCGACGATCACCAACTCGAACGGCTCGATCGAAGCGCTCGACATCGGAGGCACGCTCAAGGCCACGAACGCCTTCGGCAACATCTCGGCGTCGACGATCGCCGGAACGGCGGACATCACCACGAGCAACGCGCGCGTCGAGCTCTCGAATGTCAGCGGCTCGGCGACCGTGAAGAACTCCTTCGGCAACGTGGTCGCGAAGACCATCGCCGGCAACCTGACCGTCGACGGATCGAATTCGAAGGTTGAAGCGGAAGCGATCGCCGGCACCGTGACGGTCGACACCGGCTTCGGCGGAGTGACGCTGCGCAACATCGGCGGCGCCGCCAGAGTCACGAGCAACAATGGCGACGTGCGCGTGTCCGATCTCAATAGCGGACTCACCGCGACGACGCAGTTCGGCGCCGTGCGCGCCGAGCGCGTGAAGGGCGACGCGAACGTCTCGGCCAACAACGGCAGCGTGACGCTGAAAGAGATCGGCGGCGGCGCGAGAGTGCGCTCGAGCTTCGGGTCCGTGTTCGTCGAGGGCGTGAACGGCGGCGTGGACGTTACGAACTCGAACGGCGCGATCTCCGTCACGGGGATGCGCGGCGGCGCGTGCCATCCGGTGTCGCTGCGCACGAACTTCAGCTCGATCAAGGTGGCGTTGCCCGAGGGGTCGGGTTACGCGGTGAACGCGCGGACGTCGTTCGGCCGGATCAGCAGCGAGATTCCGATCCTCACGCACGGCATGACCGACGAGACGATGGTCGGCACGATCGGCAAGGGCGGTTGCAAGCTCGACCTCGTGAACGCGAACGGCAACATCACCATCGAGAAGGACTAGAAGGTCCGGCGGTACGTAAAGAAAAACGCGCGCGGCTGGCAGTCCTGAATCGGCGGCGAGAACTTCGAGCTCCTGATCTCGCGCTCGGCGATCTCAGCGAGCGCGGGATCGCCGGTGCCGTTCGAGATGAGCTTCGTTCCGGTGACGATGCCGCGCGCGTTCACGGTCGCCTCGACTACCACCAGCCCGTGCGCGCCAAACTCCGAAAATCCCGGCGTCGGCGCCTCGAGAAAGGCGTAGTCGGAGTCGGGCGGACAGCCACCGCGCTTCGTCTGCTCGCGCCGAGATGCCGCGACCCGCTCGTCCGCGACATAGCGCGATGACACCCACCCGACCGTGCCGTCGGCGAGCCGCACGCGCGTCCAGCTCGCATCGCTGCGCACGACGCCGAGCGCGGTTCCCTGCTTCGCGCTGGCGATGACTTCGGCTTCCATGGACGGCTCGTTACGCACGTTAAGCGCGGAAGCGGTCACGTAGACCGTTCCGGTCACTGTCTCCTGCGGTGTTGCCGGAGGCGGCGCGGGTGTGCCTGGTGGCGCGCTCGGCGCGGGCGCCGGCGTGGTCGCGCAGGAGCAGAGGATCAGCAGAACGAGGAGAACCAGGAACGGACGCATGGGAGGCGAATGTTAGCGCGCCGCGCGTTGGTCGTGATGTATAGCGACCGCGATGCCATTCATTCAGCGCCAGCTCGATCAGTGAGATCACCAAGAAGCTGGATCACGAGCTCGAAGCGTTCGCCAAGCGACAGCTCGAGGAAGCGTACCGATACGTGATCGTCGATGCGCGGTACGAACGCATCCGCGAGCATGGGACGATCCAGAGCCGGGCAGTGCTGATCGGGATCGGCATCAACGACGAAGGGCGGCGGTGCATCCTCGGGATGGAGCTGGCCGAGAGGGAGAGCCGGAACAGCTGGACCCAATTCCTGCGGACTGCGCGAACGAGGACTCGACTCGGTCGAGTTCGTGGTCAGCGACGATCATGCTGGCCTGAAGGCGGCCATCCGCGAGGTCTTCACCGATGCGGCATGGCAGAGGTGCTACGTCCACTTCCTGCGCAACGCGCTCGACTACCTCCCGCGCCGGCGTGACCACGACTGTCTGCACGAGTTGCGCTGGATCTACGGACGGCGCGATGTCGGCGAAACACGGCGCGATCTGGCGAGTTGGCTCACCAAGTGGCAGGCCAAGTATCCGAAGCTGTGCGACTGGGTTGAGCAGAACATCGACGAGACACTCACGTTCTACCGGTTACCGGCCGAGCATCACAAACACATGAAATCGACCAACATGCTCGACCGCCTCAACGAGGAGATCAAGCGCCGCACGCACGTCGTGCGCATCTTCCCGAATGATGCGAGTTGCCTGCGCTTGGTCCGGGCCCTGGCCGTCGAGATCGACGAGAACTGGATCGAGGCCACACGCTACCTGAACATGGATCTGCTGGCTGAGCACAAGAAGCTGCTGCTGCGTGAGGTCGCGGCCTGAGAACCGCGCTATGGAAGCTGCCGCCGTGTGGAAAGCCGCGATGAAGCCGCGCCTTCCCACACGGCTTGGAAACCGCCGGCAAACTGCCACTGGAGTTGACCCGGTTTCGTGGACACCTGAAGATCAGGAGAACCACGATGCCCAAAACACATAAACCTTACCCGGAAGAGTTCAAGAAGAAGATGGTAGCGCTGGTACGGCAGGGGCGTTCGCCAGA